>Ga0102589_1000140_pt1 | contig 202208 bp, 205 predicted proteins | sample AraplaMF_Col_mLB_FD_76858 | JGI IMG/M metagenome (GOLD analysis project Ga0102589, IMG submission 76858) | Arabidopsis root microbial communities from the University of North Carolina, USA - plate scrape MF_Col_mLB | ecosystem: Host-associated > Plants > Roots > Endosphere | place: USA... | reverse complement strand
CAAGGCCCTGGCCGAGCGGACCGGTGGTCGTCTCGATGCCGGCGGCGTGGCCGTATTCCGGGTGGCCGGCGGTGCGGGCGCCGAGCTGGCGGAAGTTCTTGATCTCGTCGATGGTGATGTCTTCGTAGCCGGTCAAATAGAGCAGCGAATAGAGCAGCATCGAGCCATGGCCGGCCGACAGCACGAAGCGGTCGCGGTTCGGCCAGGAGGGGTTCTTGGGGTCAAAGCTCAGATAGCGCGTGAAGAGGACTGTCGCTATGTCGGCTGCACCCATGGGCAGGCCTGGGTGGCCGGAATTTGCCTTCTCGACGGCATCCATGGAAAGGAAACGGATCGCATTTGCCATCCGGTCGTGTTTTTCGCGAGAGATCATGACTGTTCCGTTTTGCGTTCGGTGGTCAGGGAACGGTCTCTATCCTCCAAAGACCGCGCAAGAAGCGGCTGACACATAGCAGGTGCGCCGTGCGAGTCAATAAATACGGGCCTTCCGCGGCCATTTGACGGCAGGTCGTTCCGGTCCTTGTCTCGCAATGCAACAGAGCTTTCGCACTGCCGTTGAAGAAAGCCGGCTACGCAATCCATCCACAGCTTCCGTAGTTGTTTGCGGAGCTTGGCATTGTTGAGACTTACGTAATAGGTTTAAAAAAGATCGAGCCGAAGCGGCGGACGGGATTCGGGCGATTCGGCCTCACGGGCGAGGTATTCGGAACACATGCCGGCAAAGACTGTCAAAGCGGCGATCGATGAACTGCGGAACGCAGTGCAATCCCTGGAGAATGCGATCGACGGTCGGTTTGACAGGGAACGGGATTTCGGCGAGTTCGAAGGCGAGGTTCGGCGTGTCAACACCGACCGGTCGCGACTGGCACAGGAACTCGACCAGTCGCAGTTCCGGGCGAACCGGCTCGAGGAGGTTAACCGCGAGGTTTCCCGCCGCCTCGTGACGGCGATGGAAACCATTCGGGCGGTGCTCGACCGCTAGGATAAAGCGACATGGCGCAGGTCACAGTATCGATCGACGGCAAGGCCTACCGGATGGCCTGCGAGGAAGGGCAGGAAGGTCACCTGACCGAGCTTGCCACGAAATTCGATCAGTATGTCGGACATCTCAAGAGCCAGTTTGGCGAGATCGGCGATCTGCGCCTCACCGTCATGGCCGGCATCATGGTCATGGACGAGCTCAGCGAGGTCAACCGCCGGCTGAAGAGCCTCGAGGCCGAGGTCGGCAATCTGACTGATGGTCGCGATGCCGCACTTTCCGACCAGATGAAGAGCGAGGAGGCGCTGGCCTCTGCGCTCAGCGAAGTCACCGCGCAGATCCACAGCATTGCCGCCAAGCTGAACGGCCGCACCACGACACCAGCAAGCTAAAGGTTTCGGTGGCGAGCCTCTGGCGCGAAGCACCGAGACACTTTATATATCGACTGCGGTCTGCGCTTCCCGACAGGAACCACAATCCCCGGGGCCATACTCGATCTCAAGGGAGCCGTCCCTGTCCGGGCTCGTGGGTCTGGACACATGGCGCCCACCTACTTTGTAGGTACCCGGGATCGTAAACTATCCATCGGTTGTGTGGATCGCACCTTCTCCCCCCCTTCAGGCAGCCGTTCAATCTCCGGCAAAGGCCCGGCGAATGGCGTCGGCCATGGCCTCGACGATCCGGTCCTTGCCGTTCCCCGCTTTCGATACCCGCAACACGACGTTGGAGTGGTCGATCACTTCATAGCCGTCATCGGCCGTCAGTTCGCGGCACCCGGCCGGAATGCTGCTGCGGGCGAGCGGCGCAATGGCAAGGCCCGACACCACTGCAGCCATCAAGCCGCCGCTCGTGCGGCTGACATAGGCCACGCGGCTTTCCAGGCGGCATTTCCTGAGATTGCGCTGGGCGAGGTCGTCGCACCAACCGCCTTCCAGATAGGTATAGGTGGCGATCGGCAGCGGTCGCCGCTCGTCGGTGCGGTGCTGCTCCGAGGTCACCCAGACGGTCGGGTCCATCATCAGCACTTCGTTCTTCGTGCGCCCGCCGGGTTCAAAGACGACAGTGAGATCGAGCTCGCCGGCTTCCAGTGCCGCGATGTTGGTCATCGAAGCGCCCTGCTGAACGGTCACTTCGACGCCGGGGTGGATGGCGGCGAAGGTTCCGAGCGCTTTCGGCAGGGTAGAGTTGATGTATTCCTCGGGTATGCCGATCCGGACCGCGCCGTCGAGAGCGGGCTGGCGCATCGCGGTGGCCGTGTCGTCGAGCAGCGTGACGATGCGTCTTGCATTGTCGAGCAGCCGCAATCCCTGCGGCGTCAGCACGACGCCACGCGAGTGGCGCTCGAACAGCGCGTCGCCGAGCATGTCCTCGAGCTTCTTGATCTGCATGCTGACGGCGGATTGCGTGCGCCCGACAATATTGGCGGCGCGTGTGACATTGCCGGTGTCGACGACCGCAAGAAAGGTTCTGAGCAATTCGCTGTCGAGGGGGAGGGACATGGTTCTATCCATCAGAAATTCTGATAGCAGCCATGCTCGCAATTCGTTTGTCAGATGTCAACGCGAGGACGAAGATTGGCTGGTTCGATCATCTTGCGCAGGGTCATTCTCCATGAGCGTGCTTGCCCTCTTCGCGTTTTCCGAAGCCTCCATCGCGCTCCGGCGTCGAGCGATGCAATGGTCTTGCGACGTCCTGTTTCCCGAGGTGCCGGTGGACGTGCCATCAGGCAAGCCGGCGCTCCTGCGCGATGCGGGGATCTATCATGAGGCAGCCGACATGATGCAGCGGGAAAAGCTGGCGATCGCCTACCGGTCGCACTGGCTGTTGTGAGCGATTCTGCCGGCAGATACCGGATTAGGAGATGAGGTCCAGCCTGGCGGCGCGAAACACCGCTTCGGCGAGATTGCCCGCCTGCAACTTACGCATGGCATCCGTTAGTGCCCGATCGATCCGATCGAGCGGAATGTCGGTCTCGCGCACCATGTCCTGGCGCGTGCGGCCGCGTGCGGCAAGCGTCAGGCAACGCAGTTCCAACGGGTCGAGTTCGTTCATCTGGTCCTTCATGGACGTCGGCTTTTCCACTGCTGCCTGCAGGAGCGCGTCCATACATCGAACACGGGCATTAGTTCCTGCTAATTATTTGAAATCGTGTCCTTATTTGCACGCGGCTCCTGTTTCGCGAAAGCGGAACCCTTGCCCATGATGAATGGAAAGCTAATGCTGTGCCGAACCGGGAAGGGGGTGGCATGATTGTCGCAATCTGCTGCAAATGCGGCGATGTCGGTGGGTGGGCGAAAGATACCATTGCGTAAACAGGCTGGTGGCCGGCCCGGGAATCGGCGAGAGATGGGGAACTTGTGCCATTTCGGGAAGTGATTTTTCTCCGGCGACGATGGCTGGCGGCGGGTTGGCAGGAGAGGATGCGATGTCACCGAGGGATTTGAAGGCAGCACTGCGCAAGGAGAGGCTGGCATTGCGCGATGCAATGTCGGCGGAGATGCGGATCGAAGCGAGCCTGACCATGGCCGATCACGCTGGCGACGTCATCGCGCTCGATCCCGGACATATCGTCTCCGGCTTCTGGCCGATCCGCTCCGAGGTCGACATCCGGCCGCTGATGGCGCGGCTGAAGCAGCGTGGTGCCAGGCTCTGCCTTCCCGTGATCATGGACAAGCAGACGATCATCTTCCGCGAATTGCTCGATGGCATCGACGTCATCGCCACCGGATTCGGAACGACAGGTCCGGGACCGGACGCACCGGAACTCGATCCGGATATCATGCTCGTACCGCTTTCCGCGTTCGATTCGACCGGCCACCGGATCGGCTATGGCGCCGGCTATTACGACCGCGCCATCGACCGGCTGCGCAACAAAGGCCACCTGCCAAAGCTGATCGGCATCGCCTTCGATTGCCAGGAAGTGACATCCGTGCCGGCCGAACCGCACGATGTCGCGCTCGACGCCGTGCTCACCGAGAGCGGGTTTCGGCATTTCTGAGTTCATTTCGCCGAGACGGTGGAGTGGGCTAAAGCCTTGAGATCGCAAAGGTCGGGGCGGCAGGTCGTTGCGCGGTTTTCGCTGATTTCATCTAAGGCGTTTCCTGCGCGGCCGGGATCGTGTAGACGCTCTAACTCTTTGTTTTATGCAGTTCCGGACGCAACAACCGCTGACGCGCTTCCGCCGGGGCTGCCCTGGTGGGATTTGAGCGAGCATGAGGCTTCTGTTTCTGGGAGATATGGTGGGCAAGACGGGCCGTACGGCGGTCTGGGAGCGGCTTCCAGGGCTGGTTGGTGACCTCAAGCTCGATTTCGTCATCGTCAACGGCGAGAATGCCGCCGGCGGTTTCGGCATCACCGAAGACATCTTTCTCGAGACGATCAATGCCGGCGCCGATGTGGTGACGACCGGCAATCACGTCTGGGACCAGAAGGAAGCGGTCGTCTTCTGCGAGCGGCACGACCAGTTCCTGCGCCCTGCCAACTATCCGGCCGGCACGCCCGGCCGCGGCTCCAACCTGTATTTCGCCCGCAACGGCGCCCGCGTGCTGGTCGCCAACGTCATGGGCCGCGTCTTCATGCATCCGGAGCTCGACGATCCCTTCAAGACGGCGGAAGCCATCCTCGACGCTTGCCCGCTCGGCGAGCAGGCGGATGCGATTGTCTTCGACTTCCATGCGGAAGCCACCAGCGAGAAGCAGTGCTTCGGCCATTTCGTCGATGGCCGCGCCAGCCTCGTCGTCGGCACCCATACGCACGTGCCGACCGCCGACCACCAGATCCTCAATGGCGGTACGGCCTATATGAGCGACGCCGGCATGTGCGGCGACTACGATTCTTCGCTCGGCATGGACAAGGAAGAGCCGCTCAACCGGTTCATTTCGAAGATGCCGAAGGGGCGTTTCGAGGCCGCCTCCGGTCCCGCGACCATCTGCGGGCTTGGCGTCGAGATCTCCGACCGCACCGGGCTTGCCGAAAAGATCGCGCCGCTGCGGCTCGGCCCGAGGCTGGCCGAGACGATCCCGGATTTCTGGTCCTAAAAAACGAAGCCAGCAGCACCGCCTGCTTGTCGAACGCGCTTCCGGTTGAAGCGCGCGCTGCCACGTATCGCCTTCCGGGAATTGATTTTTTTCAAGGTGACAACCCCATCAAATGATGGCAGGTTATCGCGAAATCACGCCGGGCCGGGGCGTGATGTATTCGAGTGTTTTCCAGTAATGAATACCGTCCGCAGTCCTGAATTGCGGGCTTGTGCTGCCGTCACCGGACAATAGGGAGCAGGCGCTCTCTGCCCGGCGATCTCGATCCAACAGTGTTCGCCGGCCCAGAGCGGGGACCGCTGTATCATTTAATTGCTTGTGTGACTTTGCCTCTTGGGTCGCTGCCGATCCGAGTATTTGTGCGGAGCGGGAGAGTGATGCGGCGATTTTCCGCTCATGTCCTGTTCTGAAGTATTCAAAGCGATTGCGGTGGTTGGTCGGTCGGGCTGCCCATCGTCGTCCCGAGTGCATTCGGAGGGCATGCATGTTGTCTAAATGGCATTTGCCGATGATCGTCGGCGCTTCTCTTTCCCTTCTTTCCGCTGTTGGTGCCCAATCACAGGACGCGCAATTGCCTGTCGTGACCGTCGCCAAGCCGGTCGTGCGTGACGTGATCGACAGCGACGAGTTCATCGGCCGCTTCGAGCCGGTCGACGAGGTGCAGGTTCGCGCCCGCATCGGCGGCTATCTCGACGAGGTCAATTTCACTGACGGCGCCCTGGTGAAGAAGGGCGACAAGCTTTTCGTCATCGACCAGCGTCCCTACCGCACGGCCCTCTCCCAGGCCGAGTCGACCCTGGAATCGGCGCGCTCAACGCTGGAATTCGCCGAGTCCCAGTTCAAGCGCACGCAATCGCTGACGGGCACCGGCACGCTGTCGGTTTCGACGCTTGACGATCATCGTCGTGCGCTGCTTTCGGCGCAGGCGCTGGTGCGCGGTTCGGAAGCGGCGGTCGAGCGCGCCAAGCTCGACCTCGACTACACGACCATAACCGCGCCGCTCAGCGGCCGCGTCGACCGGCGCTTGCTGTCGACGGGCAACCTGGTGCAGGCGGACCAGACCGTCCTGACGACGATCGTCTCGCTCGATCCGATCGACTTCTACTTCGACGTCGACGAACGGCGGCTCTTGTCCTATGCGCGGGTCGCGCGCGAACGCGGCAGTGCGTTGCAGGAAGGCGGCGGTGCGCTCGAGGTACTCGTCACAATCGCCGACTCGCAGGAGGAACCGTTCAAGGGCAAGCTCGACTTCGCCGAAAACCGTGTGGACCCGCAGAGCGGCACCATGCGCGTGCGCGCCCGTCTCGACAACCCGAAGCTGGTGCTGCAGCCCGGTCTCTTCGGCCGTGTGCAGATTGAAGGCTCGAACACCTACAAGGCCGTGCTCATTCCGGATGAGGCGATCGGCGCCGACCAGAACGAGCGGATCGTCTATGAGGTGACCGCCGATGGATCTGTGGTGACCAAGCCCGTGCGGCTCGGACCGAAACTGCATGGCTATCGGGTCATCCGCAGCGGCATGACGGGCGACGAGACCATCGTCGTCAACGGCCTGATGCGGGCGCGCCCCGGCACCAAGGTGAAGCCCGAGATGGTTCAGCTTCCCCCTGAGGCGCAAGCGGCGGGGACGACGCAATGAGGTTCGCTCACTTCTTCGTCGATCGACCGATCTTCGCGTCGGTGCTTTCGATCGTCCTTTTGATCGTCGGCAGCATTGCCTATTTCCAGCTTCCGGTGGCGCAGTATCCGGAAATCGCGCCGCCGACCATTGTCGTGCGGGCGGCCTATCCCGGCGCCGACGCCAATACGGTCGCCAACACCGTGGCGACGCCGCTCGAACAGGAAATCAACGGCGTCGAGAACATGCTCTACATGTCCTCCTATTCGACCGCTGACGGCTCGATGGCGCTGACGATTACCTTTAAGCTCGGCACCGATCTCGACCAGGCACAGGTGCTGGTGCAGAACCGCGTGTCGATCGCCGAACCGCGCCTGCCGGAAGAGGTCCGGCGCATCGGCATCACCACGGCCAAGAGCTCGCCCGACCTGATGATGGTCGTGCATCTGCTCTCGCCGACCGAACGTTATGACCAGCTCTACGTCTCGAACTATGCCCGCACGCGCATCCGCGATCTGTTGGTGCGGCTCGACGGCGTCGGCGACGTCATCCTGTTCGGCGAGCGCGAATATGCGCTGCGCGTCTGGCTCGATCCGGAAAAACTGTCCGCCTATGGCATGACGGCCGGTGACGTGGTGCAAGCGTTGCGCGAGCAGAACGTGCAGGTCTCCGGCGGTTCGATCGGCGGTCCGCCGGCGCCGGGCGACAGCGCCTTCCAGTATACCGTCACCACCGACGGCCGCTTCAGCGATGCGCGGCAGTTTCGCTACGTCATCGTCAAGGCGACGGAAACCGGTCGCCTCGTGCAGTTGCAGGATGTCGCCCGCGTCGAGCTCGGTGCCCGCGAATACGTCAACAACAGCTATCTCGACGGCAGCCCGGCGGTGGCGCTCGGCATCTTCTCGCGGCCGGGCACCAATGCGCTCGACGCTGCCGAGCAGATCCAGAAGGTGATGACCGACGTCGCGCGTGATTTCCCGGAAGGGCTCGAATACCGGATCGTCTACAATCCGACCGAGTTCATTTCGGAATCGATCAACGAGGTCTACAAGACAATCGGCGAAGCGGCGTTGCTCGTTGCCATCGTCGTTCTCGTCTTCCTGCAGTCCTGGCGCACGGCGATCATCCCGATCGTCGCCATCCCCGTGTCGCTGGTCGGCACCTTCGCCTTCCTCTACGCCTTCGGCTTCTCGCTGAACATGCTGACGCTGTTCGGCCTGGTGCTGGCGATCGGTATCGTCGTCGACGATGCGATCGTGGTGGTGGAGAACGTCGAGCGAAACCTCGCGCGCGGCATGACCCCGCGCGAAGCCTCGCATGTGACCATGGACGAAGTGGGTGCCGCTGTTATCGCGATCTCGCTGGTATTGACCGCCGTCTTCGTGCCCACGGCCTTCATCCCCGGCATCGCCGGCCAGTTCTATCTGCAGTTCGCCGTGACGATCTCGGTTGCGACGGTCATTTCCGCCTTCAACTCGCTGACGCTGTCGCCGGCACTGGCGGCGATCCTCTTGAAGCCGCACGAAAACGGCCATCACGAGAGCCGCAACCCGCTGACGCGCTTCGGCCGGGCACTGGCCAACGGCTTCAATAACGGTTTCGACCGAATGGCCGAAGGCTATGCCTGGATCGTGCGCAAGCTGGTGTCGACGAAGACGGCAGTGGCCGCGGCGCTCCTCGTCTTTGTGGGCCTGCTCGGCGCCACATGGTACATGGCGCAGATCGTGCCGAGCGGCTTCGTGCCGACCATGGACCAGGGTTACGCAATCGTCGTCATCCAGCTTCCAGACGGTGCCTCGCTCGACCGCACCGACGCGGTGGTCAAGCGGGCGTCGAAGATCATCCAGGATGTCCCTGGAGTGAAGAGCGCCGTCGCCTTTGCCGGCTTCAACGGTGCGACGTTCACCAACGCGTCCAATTCGGGCGTGGTCTTCGCCCCCTTCGAGAGTTTCGAAGAGCGGTTGAAGCACGGCCAGAGTGCCAACCAGATCATCGGCCAGCTCTATGGCAGCCTGCAGAGCATCCAGGAAGCCTTCATCATTGCCGTACCGCCACCGTCGGTGCGCGGCATCGGCAACTCCGGCGGCTTCAAGATGCAGATCATGGATCGGCAGGGCGCCGACATGCGGCGCGCGCTGGGGCTTGCCTATCAGATGATGGGTACGGCCAACCAGACGGAAGGGCTGACCGGGGTGTTCACCACCTTCTCAGCCTCCAGCCCGCAATACTTCCTGGCGATCGACCGCGACAAGGCGCGCACGCTCAACGTGCCGATCCCCAACATCTTCGAGGCGCTGTCGATCAACCTCGGCACCTCCTACGTCAACGACTTCAACGCCTTCGGCCGTGTCTACCAGGTGCGGGCGCAGGCCGATCAGCAGTACCGTATCGAGCGCGACGATATTCTGGCGCTGAAGGTTCGCTCCGCAACCGGGGCGCTGGTGCCGATGGGCACGCTCGTCGAAATCCGCGACACCGCCGGTCCGACGCTCGTGCAGCGTTACAACATGTACGTATCGGTTCCGGTGCAGGGCAACCCTGCGCCGGGAGTCTCGACCGGCACAGCCCTCGACAAGATGGAGGCGCTCGCCGCCCAGATCCTGCCGCAAGGCACGACCTTTGAGTGGACGGAACTCGCTTTCCAGGAGCGCCAGACCGGCAATACCGCGGTGTTCATTTTCGCGCTGTCGGTGGTCTTCGTGTTCCTGGCGCTGGCGGCCCAGTATGAAAGCTGGGTGCTGCCGCTCGCGATCATCCTGATCGTGCCGCTCGGCGTGCTCTCGGCGCTGGTCGGCGTGTCCGTCCGCGGTCTCGACAACAACGTGCTGACGCAGATCGGGTTGATCGTTCTGATCGGCCTTGCGGCCAAGAACGCGATCCTGATCGTCGAGTTCGCCCGACAGGGAGAGGACGAGGGCAAGACACCGATCGAGGCGGCGGTGGAGGCGAGCCAACTCCGCCTCAGGCCCATCCTGATGACCGCCTTCGCCTTCATCCTCGGCGTCGTGCCGCTGATGATCGCCACCGGGCCGGGTGCGGAAATGCGCCAGTCGCTCGGCACGGCCGTGTTCTCGGGCATGCTGGGCGTCACCTTCCTCGGCCTGTTCCTGACGCCGGTCTTCTACGTCGCGCTCAGGTCATTCCGGCGGCGCAAGCCGGCGACGATGACCGAACCGGCGCCCCATCCCGCAGAGTAGCGGGACGCAATCGCAAGGTTGCAACGCCCCGGCAGCAATGCCGGGGCGTTGTCGTTGGACGAGTCGGGTTTCCTTGTTCCTGCCGAGGGCGGTGACGCAAACGTGAGCAGGACCAGCCGTTTGTAACTGGACGTGGTCAGGCGCTTGAACAATTCTCTCCCTGCCCGTGACGCCATAATCAGGCCGAGCGAAGGCAAAGGCTTCCATTCGCTGTGCAACGGCTATCTGCCACGTGCCCTTCGGGCCCGAGGTCAGAAAAGCAAGTGAGAGAGGTGAAGGCTGATGCTCCGGTACCTTGTCTACACGTTCGCCGCCATCTGGCTCATTCACGCGTTCTGGCCGTCGGTGGCGCATGCGCAGCAACCACCCCGCCATGTCAGTCAATGCCAGGCGATTGCAGAGGCCATACCGCAAGCGACCTTCGCCAGCTTTACGCCCGTTGCTGCCATCAAAGGAAAGGCCGTGGTCGGTGAGGTAACGATCACCTATCTCGGCCATTCCACCTTTCTGATCGAGACGCCAGACGGCGTGTCGATCGCGACCGATTACAATGGCTGGTTCGCGCCCTCGTCGCCTCCGACTGTCGCGACGATGAACAAGGCGCATTCGAGCCACTATACGCTGGCGCCTGACCCGGCGATCAAGAATGTGCTGCATGGCTGGGGCGAGAACGGCGTACCCGCCCGTCACGACCTTGTGGTGGGCGACACCTATATCCGTAACGTCACGACGGATATCCGTGCGGGTGGCGCGATGGAGCACGATGGCAACTCGATCTTCATCTTCGAGGTAGCGGATCTTTGCATTGGTCACCTCGGCCATCTTCATCACGAGCTCGACGACAGCCATTACCGCCAGATCGGCCGGCTCGATGTGCTCATGGTGCCTGTCGATGGTGGCCTGACCATGGGAGCGGAAAGCATGAGCCGGGTGGTCAGCCGGCTGCGCGCCTCGCTGATCCTGCCGATGCACCGCCGCGGCCCGCCGATCGACGCCTTTCTGGACATGTTCGGCGACGACTACGACAAACGCTTCGCTGACAGCGCCAGCATCAAAGTATCGTTGCGTTCCTTGCCAAGCAAACCATTGATTTATATTCTCAAGGGCGTCTGAACACTCAGGATCGCCCAATGAAGTTGCTTGTGGTCGGCGTTTCGATTTTTCTCTCCCTTTCGACCCTTGCCGCGGCGGGCGGCGCACCGCCACCGCGCATGCCCTCTCCCGAAGGACAACAGCAGCAAAGCCTACCCGAGACGGCAGCACAGCCCGTGGGCGAACAGGAGGTGTTCATGATGCCGTCGGGCAATATCGGCTGCGTCTACACGCCGGCCGGCGGCACCGCGGTGTACCAGCCTCAGGACGGCGGACCTGAGCTTGCCTGCGATATCGTCGCGCCGCGCTATGTGCGCGCCACACTCGGTCGCTCAGGGGCCGCCACACTCAATCACGCCGTTGGCGATCCGAGCTGCTGCTCGGCAGCTCAGGTGCTCGACTATGGGCAAAGCTGGTCACGGGGGCCGTTCGCGTGTGCTTCCGAACGCACCGGCCTTTCCTGTCGCCGCGACGACGGGCACAGCTTCCTGCTCAGCCGTGCGCAGGTCTCTGCCGACTGAAAAGCCGCGCCCCGGCTGGACGGAAAGCGGCAATAAAACTATAAGGCGCCCCATTCCATTCAAATTCATGCATGCAGAGGGTGCCATGGCTGGCCATTCACAGTTCAAGAACATCATGCACCGCAAGGGCCGTCAGGATGCGGTGCGCTCGAAAATGTTTTCCAAGCTCGCGCGCGAAATCACGGTTGCCGCCAAGTCCGGCATGGCCGATCCGGCCATGAACGCGCGTCTGCGTCTGGCGATCCAGAACGCCAAGGCACAGTCGATGCCGAAGGACAACATCGAACGGGCGATCAAGAAGGCCTCAGGCGGCGACGCGGAAAACTACGAAGAAGTCCGCTACGAGGGCTACGGCCCGGGCGGCGTTGCCGTAATCGTCGAGGCACTGACCGACAACCGCAACCGTACGGCCTCCAACGTGCGCTCGACCTTCACCAAGGCCGGCGGCGCGCTTGGCGAAACCGGTTCGGTTTCGTTCTCGTTCGATCGTGTCGGCGAAATCACCTACAAGCTCTCCGCCGGTGACGCAGACAAGGTGATGGAAGCGGCGATCGAGGCCGGTGCCGACGACGTGACCACCGACGAGGACGGCCACACCATCATCTGCGGTTTCGAAGCGATCGGTGACGTTTCCAAGGCGCTCGAAGACACACTCGGCGAAGCCGAGACCGTCAATGCGATCTGGAAGGCGCAGAACACCGTGCCGGTCGATGAAGAAAAGGCGCAGTCGCTGATGAAGCTCATCGACACGCTCGAAGACGACGACGACGTCCAGAACGTCTATTCGAACTTCGAAGTGTCGGACGAGATCCTGGCGAAGCTGTCGGCCTGATTGGACGGCCTATCGTTTCCGGAATATGCACCCGTGTCCGAAAGGGCACGGGTTTTTTTTGGATTGCCCGATGACCTATGAATTCGCGATCTTCGATTTCGACGGGACGCTTGCCGACACGGCGGCGAGCTTCATGGCGGCGTGCAACAGTGCTGCACGGCGCTACGGCTTCCGCGAGCTTTCCGTCGAGGAATTCCAGTCGCTGAGGACGATGGGCAATCGCGAGATCATTGCGCATCTCGGCGTGCCAATTTGGAAGCTGCCGCAGATTGCCGGCTTCATGCGCCGGGCCATGGCGTCCGAGGCCGCGTCCGTGCGGCTGTTTCCAGGTGCGGCCGATCTGCTTTTGCGGTTGAAGGCGGCAGGCATCGGCGTAGCGATTGTCAGTTCGAACGCGGAGGAGGGCGTTCGCGCCGCGCTCGGCGACGTGGCGGCGACCGTCGATCTCTATGAGTGTGGCGCGGCGCTTTTCGGCAAAGTGCAGCACTTCAAGCGGGCGATCCGTCACTCCGGTCTTGATCCGGCGCGCGTGCTGGCGATCGGCGACGAGGCGCGCGACATCGAGGCCGCGCGCAAGGTTGGCGTGGCGGCGGGCGCCGTTTCTTGGGGCTATGCCGATCCGGACTTTCTGCAGGGGCTCGGACCGGACCGGTTCTTTTCACGCATGGACGAAATCGCACCGGCCTTCGGAGCGATTTGATTGCTGCTTCATGCGGCCTTCGCGAGTTCCTTCTGCGCGTCGGCGAAGAGGCGAAGCGAATGCAGCCGCGCCTCCATGTCGAAGATCGGCATGGAAATGATCAGTTCATCGGCCTTCGTCTGATCGAGGAAGGTTCCGATTTTCCGGCGGATCGTCTCGGGCCCGCCGACGACGGCATACATCATCGAATGGTCGACGAAGATCTTTTCGTCATAGCTCCAGAGCCCATCCATCGATTGAACCGGCGGCGGGAACTGTCCGCGCGCATTGCGCCGCAGCGCCACGAAGGATTGCTGCATCGAGGTGAAGAGATAGTTGGCCTCTTCGTCCGTATCGGCGGCGACGCCCATGACACCGACCATGACATGCGGCTTGTCGAGCGTCTCGGACGGCGTGAAGCGCTCGCGATAGATCTCCAGCGCCGAAAGCAGCATGTCTGGCGCGAAATGCGATGCGAAGGCGAAGGGAAGGCCGAGCATGCCGGCGAGGTGAGCGCTGAAATGGCTTGAGCCCAACAGCCAGATCGGCACGTTGGTATCGGCGCCCGGAACGGCGATGATCTTCTGATCCTCTGCGACAGGGCCGAGCAGGGCCTGCAGTTCCACGACGTCGTTCGGGAAGTTGTTGCCGCTTGCTTCCATGTTGCGCCGCAGCGCCTGGGCGGTGCGCATGTCGGTGCCGGGTGCGCGGCCGAGGCCGAGGTCGATGCGGCCGGGATAGAGTGCGGCCAGCGTGCCGAACTGTTCTGCGATCACCAGCGGCGAATGGTTAGGCAGCATGATGCCGCCGGAGCCGACGCGGATCGTCTTCGTGGCTGCGGCCACATGCGAGATCACCAGCGAGGTCGCCGCACTGGCAATGCCTTTCATGCCGTGATGCTCAGCGAGCCAGAAGCGCTGGTAGCCGTTTTCCTCGGCAGCCTGGGCCAGACGGCGCGAGTTTTCGAGTGATTGGGCGATGCTGCCTCCTTGCGTGATCGGGGAAAGATCGAGGACGGAGAAAGTCGCCATGGCATGGAGCCCTTTATTGAGGGAAATTGATGAAAGGCTATGTAAGCTCAATTTTCCTCAATCCAAGGGCAGTGGCGAAGAAATCCTGAAGCCCGTCTCACCTGTGCGTATGTTTTTGTTTTGTTCACTTTTTGCTGGCAGCGTCCGGGCGAGCATCATAGGGTGAATTTCATGCAGAACACGATTCGCATCATCGGCATCGATCCGGGCCTCCGCCGTACCGGCTGGGGCATCATCGAGACGCTCGGCAACTCGCTGCGCTTCGTGGCCTCCGGCACGGTGACCTCCGATGGCGAGATGGATCTCGCCTCGCGACTCTGCCAGCTGCACGACGGGCTTGCCGAGGTGGTGCACAGCTACCAGCCGCACGAGGCGGCGGTCGAGCAGACCTTCGTCAACAAGGATGCGACGGCGACGCTGAAACTCGGCCAGGCGCGTGGCATTGCGATGCTGGTGCCGGCGCGTGCGGGCCTGAGGGTCGCCGAATATGCGCCGAACGCGGTCAAGAAGGCAGTGATCGGCGTCGGCCACGGCGAGAAGCAGCAGATCCACATGATGCTGAAGGTTCTGATGCCAAAGGTCGAATTCAAGGGCAACGATGCCGCGGACGCATTGGCGATCGCCATTTGTCATGCTCACAACCGGCAATCGGTGACGAGCCGGCTCGCCGCATTGATGGCGTAGTTGCGATACTGCATAATTCCTTAAATCGGCATCGATTTAAGGACAAAATTATGCAGCAGATCTAAAGTGTTACAGCGACCTTAGCGCGTCTTAAAAGCCGCGCGGCGCTGTCGACAAGATTTTTTCCGATGGTCTGAGCGACCATCCCAGCCCACCGCGAGAGACGCCATATGATCGGCAAATTGAAGGGTACCATCGACGAGATCGGCGAGGATCATGTCGTGCTCGACGTGCATGGTGTCGGCTATGTCGCCTTTTGTTCGGCGCGCACGCTGTCCAAGCTCGGATCGGCAGGCGAGGCGGCGATGCTCTTCATCGAGACCTATGTGCGCGAGGATCAGTTGAAGCTTTTCGGCTTTCTGACTGCGCTGGAGCGGGAATGGTTCCGCCTCCTGCAAAGCGTGCAAGGTGTCGGTTCGAAGGTGGCGCTCGCGGTACTTTCGACCTTGACGCCGGGCGAACTGGCAAATGCAATTGCGCTGCAGGATAAGACCTCGGTCTCGCGTGCGCCGGGTGTCGGGCCCAAGGTGGCGGTGCGCATCGTCACCGAGCTCAAGAACAAGGCACCCTCCTTTGCCGGCGAGATGGCGGCATCGATCGGCCTCAAGCAGGAACTCGGCGAAGGGGTCGCGTCCGCGCCGGTATCGGATGCGGTTTCGGCGCTCACCAATCTCGGCTACTCGCGTGACCAGGCCGCCAATGCGGTGGCCGCCGCCCTGAAGAATGGCGGTGAGGGGGGCGACAGTGCCAAGCTCATTCGCCTCGGCCTCAAGGAACTGGCGCGATGATCGCTTGCCTTGGCGGGGCGCGCAAGGCAGAACGGAAGAGGGCCGGGCGCAGGTGAGTACCTGCGCCATGACGACCGACCAATTGGAACGAATGCATGACTGACGCGGCACGTCTGATAACGCCGGAAAAGCGCGGTGAAGATCTCGATGCGACCATGCGCCCGCAGTCGCTGGACGAATTCACCGGCCAGGCGGAAGCGCGCGCCAACCTGAAGATTTTCATCGAAGCGGCCAAGAACCGCGGCGAGGCGCTGGACCATGTGCTCTTCGTTGGCCCGCCCGGCCTCGGCAAGACGACGCTTGCGCAGATCATGGCCAAGGAACTCGGCGTCAACTTTCGCTCGACCTCCGGTCCGGTTATCGCCAAGGCTGGCGACCTTGCGGCTTTGCTTACCAATCTCGAAGAACGCGACGTGCTCTTCATCGACGAGATCCACCGGCTCAATCCGGCGGTCGAGGAAATTCTCTATCCGGCGATGGAAGATTTCCAGCTCGACCTGATCATCGGGGAAGGTCCGGCGGCGCGTTCGGTGAAGATCGATCTGTCGAAGTTCACGCTGGTGGCGGCGACGACCCGTCTCGGCCTCTTGACGACGCCGCTGCGTGACCGTTTTGGCATTCCCGTGCGTCTCAACTTCTACACGGTCGAGGAACTGGAATCGATCGTGCGCCGCGGTTCCCGACTGATGGGCCTCGGCATGACCGACGATGGCGCGCGCGAGATCGCTCGCCGCGCCCGCGGCACGCCGCGTATTGCCGGCAGGCTGTTGCGCCGGGTGCGCGATTTCGCCGAAGTGGCGCGCGCCGAAGCCGTAACCAAGAAGATCGCCGACGAGGCGCTGACACGGCTGCTCGTCGACAATATGGGGCTCGACCAGCTCGACCGCCGCTATCTCTTCATGATCGCACAGAATTTCGCCGGCGGGCCTGTTGGCATCGAAACCATCGCCGCCGGTCTCTCGGAACCGCGTGATGCGATCGAAGACATCATCGAGCCCTACCTGATCCAGCAGGGCTTCATACAGCGTACGCCGCGCGGTCGTATCTTGACCGCAAATGCCTGGAAACATATCGGCCTCAACCCGCCGAAAGAGGTTGAGGCGACGCAGTTCCGGCTGACACTCGAGGACGAATAGATGATTACCCGCCGCGGATTATTGAAAGTGATCGGCGGCGGCATCGCCAGCATGGCGGCGCTCGGTGGTTACGCCTTCGCCGTCGAGCCGTTGGCCCGGCTGAACGTGACCCGCTACACCCTGACGCCGCCCGGCTGGACGCCCGGGTTGAAGCTGCGCGTCGTCGCGCTCGCCGATATCCATGCCTGCGAGCCCTGGATGCCGGCAGGTCGCATCGCTTCGATCTGCCGTCAGGCCAACGCGCTGGGCGGCGACGTGACGGTGCTGCTCGGCGATTATGCGGCCGGCATGAACTTCGTGACCCGCTACGTGCATTCCAGCGAATGGGCGAAGGCGCTTGCGACCCTCTCGGCGCCGCTCGGCGTGCATGCCGTCATGGGCAATCACGACTGGTGGGAGGACAAGACCGCGCAGAAAAATGGCGGCGGTCCGACCTTCGGGCACAAGGCGCTGCAGGATGTCGGCATCAACGTTTACAGCAACCGGGCAATCCGGCTGGAAAAGGACGGGCAGGGCTTCTGGATCGCCGGTCTCGAAGACCAGCTTGCCTTGGTGCCGGGCAAGAAGTGGCAGCGCCAGCGCATGGCGGGTCTCGACGATCTCGACGGCACGCTCGCACAGGTGAATGACGGTGATCCGGTCGTTCTGCTGGCACATGAGCCGGACATCTTCCCGAGCGTTCCCCCACGGGTCGCATTGACACTGTCGGGTCATACCCATGGCGGGCAGGTGCGGCTTCTCGGCTTCGCGCCCGTGGTGCCTTCGCGTTTCGGCGATCGCTATGCCTATGGGCACATGGTCGAGGACGACCGCAACCTGATCGTCTCCGGCGGTCTCGGCTGCTCGCTTGCACCGGTCCGTTTCGGCGTGCCGCCGGAGATCGTCGTCATCGACCTCGGTTAGCCCGGTCAGGCGTCGGGGGTTTTACGCCGACTTGCTGTCTGTGACCAACTCCCTGATCGTCGTCGCCAACAGCTCGGATCCGCCGGGTTGCCAGCCAAGCCGGCGCAACTTTTCGGTCGACATGACGAGATAGCCATCCGCTGAAGCGGCCTCCGGCAATGGGTGCCGAGACCCGGTCAGCGTCTGCACCACCGACAGGATTTGCCTGACATCGAGCAGCAGGTCCGAAACGTTGAAGACCTCACCGCGCACCGTGTCGCTATCCGCTTCCAGCATGAGCCGTACTGCGGCGCCGACGTCGTCGCCGTGAACTTCGGTGCCGATCCGAGGCTGGATCGGTTTTCCATCAAGATAGTTCGCAAACAGCTCGGCCCATTTGTGCTGCCTGCCAGGAGCGGCCGCGCCGTAAACGCCGGTGACGCGCAGGCTTGCCACGCTGAAATCCTCGGTCGCAAGCAGGCGTAGGTGATCTTCCACGGCGACCTTCACCGCGCCATAGAGCGTGTCCGGATCGGGTGCGAATGTCTCGTCGATGGGGCCTGGGCGCCTGCTGCCGTAGACGGCGCGGCTCGACAGGAAGACGCAGCGTTTGACGCCGGCAGCGCGAGCGGTCTCGAACAGGCGGATCGAGCCATCGATGTTCGCACGGCGAAAGCCCTCCGGATCATCGCCTTCACCGCCGCGATATTTGCCCTCGACATGGTCGAAGGCGGCATGAACAAAGCCGTCAATGCCATCGAACGCGGCGGACTGATCGCGATCCAGATCGAGGACGAGCGGAACGAAGGGGAGGTTGCGCGAGAAAAAGCTGTTATCGGGGGGATGGCGGCCGCTAACGATCACCTCGTAGCGATGGGCGATCAAATGCTCGACGATGAAGCGGCCGACGAAGCCGGTGCCGCCGGAGACCAGCACCCTGCTCATCGGTGCGCCGGATTGGGGAGGGAGGCGATCTCCGGAATGTCGTCCCCGGTCAGGTAGGCGAACCAGAGGTCGATCAGTGGCCGCAGGGCCCCGGCACGCGGATGGTCTTTTTCCCAGGGCTTTTCATACTGGTAGTGCAGCACGCCGATCGAGCGCCAGTCCCAGAGCGCGGGCATGTTGAACCAGACATATTGCAGCATGTTCATCGTCACCGGCAGGCCGTGCCAATCCGGGAAGAAGCTTTGTAGGAAGGTCTGGTCGGTGCGTGGCCAGAAGGCATCGGGTGCGTCGAGCCGGTCGAGCATCCTGTCGAATGTCGCCAACGACGGTTCGGCGACGAAGACGCCGGAATTCAGCCGGTGAAAGTCGGCGAGGCTTTCATAGACATTCGGGGCCGCGGAGAATTCCGGATAGGCAAACAGCCGGTCGATGTTGCGGAGCACAACCGCGTCGGCATCAATGAAGACGCAGCGGCAGTATTCGGTTAATTGCCAGAGCCTGAGCTTGCAGAAGTTGTCGAGCGGCGAGTGGAAGGCCGGTTTGCGGCCCTTGGTGAAGGGTGCCTTCTCATGCACGTTCCGGCGCTGATGACGCTCGTTGAAGGCATCGGAAAGCGGCAAGAGATCGGTCTCGATCAGGCGACAGCCGAACTCGGCCAGCGGCGCCAGTGCTTCGAGCGCTACGCCGCCCGTATGGAGCACGACGATATCCGCCTTGGTGCTCGTGAGCCGGATGGAGCGTGCGAGCGCGCGGGCACCGAGCGCATAGTCGGCATTAGTGACGAGCGTCACGAAGGCATGATCGGCCAAGGGTGGCGAGGAGGGGCGCAGCCCCTCCGAAGGGTCGTTTGATGTCATGAAACGGATTTCAGCCGCTTGCCCTCTGGGTCGTGGTTGATCAGCGGCGCGATGTCCTTGGTCCAGGCGGAGACGGCAGGCACGCGCGTTCTATCGACACGATAGGCGAATTTCTTCGCGACATCGACGATTTCCGACAGCAGCCCGTCCTGCAGCCGCGTCGGGTTGAGGCCGAGGCCTAAGAACTTCTCATTGTGCACGACGAGTTCGTTCTCGGCCGCTTCCTTGCGCGGGTTCGGCAGCCAGGCGATCTGCGATCCTGAAATCGCTGCGATCATCTCGGCGAGGTCGCGCACCCGGTGGGTCTCGGTCATCTGGTTGAATATCTCGACGCGGCTGCCGCGGGCGGGCGGGTTCTTCAGCGCCAGCTCGATGCAGCGGACAGAATCCTGGATGTGGATGAAGGCGCGCGTCTGGCCGCCGGTGCCATGTACCGTCAGCGGATATCCGATCGCCGCCTGAATGAGGAAACGGTTCAAGACGGTGCCATAGTCGCCGTCATAGTCGAAGCGGTTGATGAGCTGGGCGTGGCGGCGCGTCTGCTCGGTATGGGTGCCCCAGACGATGCCCTGGTGCAGGTCGGTAATCCTGAGGCCGTCGTTCTTGGCGTAGAACTGGAAGAGCAACTGATCCAGGCACTTGGTCATGTGGTAGATCGAGCCGGGATTGGACGGATAGAGAATTTCCTGGCTGACGGTCTCGCCGCCCATCGTCTCGATACCGACAGGCAGATAGCCCTCGGGGATCGCAGCACCAATGGTCGAATAGCCATAGACGCCCATGGTGCCGAGATGCACGAGATGGGCGTCGAGCCCGAGTTCGACCAGCGCGTTCAGGAGATTGTGCGTGGCGTTGACGTTGTTGTTGACCGTGTAGTTCTTGTGGCGGTCGCTCTTCATCGAATAGGGCGCGGCGCGCTGCTCGGCGAAATGCACGATGGCATCAGGGCGATGCTCGGCGAGCCAGTTCTTGAGGAGCTCGTAGTCGCGGGCAAGATCGATGAGATTGAAATGGATGCGCCGGCCGGTTTCTGCATGCCAGATGCGGGTGCGTTCCTGGATCGAATCCATCGGCGTCAGCGATTGCACGCCGAGTTCCGTATCGATCCAGCGGCGGGAGAGATTGTCGAGGATATGGACGTCGTGGCCCGTATCGGACAGGTGAAGAGCCGTAGGCCAGCCGACGAAACCGTCGCCACCGAGAATCGCAATCTTCATGCACGTTCTCCTGATCGAGGGAAGGAAGTCCGTCACGTGATAGGATAGGATTGTGACAACGCTGCAATGCTTGCAAATGGCTTTTTGTTCCTGCACAGGAAACGGGATGTACTCGCGGAGAAAAGCATGTCCCTGATTTCGCTTGCAGGCGAACTGACCGAAAACGGCCATCGGCTGATCCAGCGCGTCTATTACGAAGACACCGATTTTTCCGGCGTCGTCTATCACGCCCGCTACCTGCACTTCATGGAGCGCGCCCGCACCGATTTCCTGCGCCTGCTCGGCGTCGAACAGGCGACGCTCGCGATCGAAGGTGACAGCGAAGGTCTGGTCTTCGTCGTCCACCGCATGGAGATCGACTTCAAGCTGCCTGCGCGCATGGACGATATCCTGACGATCACCACGGTCACGGAGAAAGCCGGCGGCGCCAAGATGGTGCTGCTGCAGGAAATCCGTCGCGGCGAGCAACTGCTGATCGCCTCCAAGGTGATCATCGCCGTCATCAACGGCCAGGGCCGACCGCGGCGGCTGCCAGAGGCGCTGGCCTACAAGTTCCATCACGCCAAGGAGAGCGCCGGCCAGCCCGGCACGTCCTCGACAAACACGGTTTAGTCGACGTCCTCGACTCCGAGCTTGTCCAGGATCTTCCTGGTCAGGGATTGCCTGACCTTCCCCAGGTCCCGCCAGGGATCTATGCCGCTTTCAATCCGTTCGAGAATGTCGGGGATCCGGAAGCCGTTGGCGGCTTCAAGCGCGGAAAGCTCGTCCCAGCTGATGGGTGTTGCCACCGGTCCGCCGGATCGTGCTCTCGTGGAATAGGGGGCGATCGCGGTCGCGCCGCGCTCGTTCCTCAGCCAGTCGATGAAGATGCGGCCCTTGCGCTTCTCCTTCGACATGGTGGCGACGAAATTGTCCGGTTCGCGCTCGGCAAAACCCTGGGCAAAGGTCTTGGCGAAGCCCTTGGCTTCTGGCCAGGTGGCCCGCGCTACCAATGGCACGATGACATGGACGCCCTTGCCGCCCGTGACCATCGGTATCGATTTCAGCCCGATCTCGTCGAGCGCGTCGTGCAGCGCCACGGCCGCCGTCTTGACCACCGCGAAGTCGAGGCCTTCATCGGGGTCGAGGTCGAAGATCAGCCGATCGGGGGTCTCAAGCTTGTCGAAGCGCGAGCCCCAGATGTGGAACTCCAGCGTGCCCATCTGCACGGCAGCGACCACTCCTTTGGCGTCGCGCACATACATGTAGTTCTCGGTCTCGCCGGAGCTCTCCGTGACGGGAACTTCCTTGATCTCGTCCGGGAAGCCTTCACTCGCATGCTTCTGGTAAAAACGTGGTCCCTTGACGCCTTGCGGGGCGCGGACAAGCGACAGCAGATGCTCGGCGGCGTATGGCAACATCCGATCCGCGACGACGGCATAGTAGCGGGCGAGATCGAGTTTGCTGATGCTCTGACCTTCGAACAGGATCCGCTCCGGATGGGTGATCCGCACGCCGAGGACCGTTTCCTCTGCTGCGCTCGAGCTATCTTTCGTGCTCGACGCCTTCGCGGCTTTCACCTGGGATTTGCCCCGGGACTTCGTTGCCGGTTTCGGCGTTTCGGGTGTCACGGCACTTGCCTCCTTGCGCTTCCGTTGCCCCTCGGAAATCGTCCTGGTCGAGAGTGTGGGCGATTTGCTCTGTTTCGTCGACGGCGGATCGACTGCGCCGGCCCTGAGGTTCTCCGATGTGCTCCTGTTGGAAGCCCAGACATGTTTCTTCCGTTCGCCTTCTCCCGCGGCGATCTCGTCCATACTGCGGCCGGTGGTGACGCTCGTCTGATAATCCTCCAAGAGAATTTCGCCATCTTCGGTGGCGATGTCGTCACCCTCCTTGATGAGCAGCCAGTTTTCGCGCTTCTCGCCTGGGCGTGGCCGCATGCGGACCAGCGCCCAGCCACCTTGCATACGCTCACCGTGCAGATGAAACGTCAGCTTGCCTTCGCGCAATCCTTCATCCGGATCGTTTTCCGGCTCCCACCAGCCGGTGTCCCACAACATGACGGTGCCGCCGCCGTATTGCTTCTCGGGGATTGTTCCTTCGAAATCGCCATAGGCAAGCGGGTGGTCTTCGGTGCGAACGGCGAGACGCTTGTCCTGCGGGTTGAGGCTCGGTCCCCGGGTCACGGCCCAGCTTTTCAGCACGCCGTCCCATTCCAGCCGGAAATCGTAATGCAGGCGCGTGGCGTCATGTTTCTGCACCAGGAAGCGCTTGCGGTTCGATCGGCAGTGGCTGCGGCTGCCTCTGGGCTCGCGGGTCTCGCTGAAATCGCGGCGCTTATTGTATTCGGCGAGCGGATCACGGCGTGCAGCCATTACCCGCCTCCACTCAATCGTCGGAGGGTTGGCGTCCCATCAGGGGATTCAGCCGGTCGGGTCTCGTGGGCGAGGGCCCGTTCGATGTGGGCAATCTCCTCGCTTGTGACCACCGGAACTGGATCGGAGATGATTGCCTGAAGGACATCGGACGACAGGACGCCGTGGGCAAGCGCGTCCTCCAACGCCGCGCGGGTTTCGCGCTCGGCCTTGAGTTGGGCGTAAAGCGCCAGGATCAGCCGGTCCCGCGGATCAAAATGCGGTGAGGAGGGCCGTTTGTCGCGCTGTCGTGTCGTCTGCTGAGCCATGGCGAAGAAACGTGCCCGGCGAACGTAAGTTCCGGCGGCCAGGTGATACTGCAAAGACACAGTTCGGTAACGGTTGCTTAACCATAATGGTGTCTTAATCACTGCATCAGGATTTGTGCAGTGCACGTCATCCTTTGACCAAAATTGACGGCAAGAAGGCAACCTAAAGCTAATAAAGGTCGCGATGGTGCGATCTACGGCGGTGCCGGGCATTCTTGCAAACAGGACGTTTGGGCTACCCGGTCACGAGCATGAGCAGCTCTTGCCGGGTGTTTGGATTCGGGGACTGAAGACGATGGAACAGGTTGGATTGGCCGCTGCGACGCACGATGTGACCCTCTGGTCGCTGTTCATGCAGGCGGGCTTTGTCGTGAAGCTGGTCATGCTGGGGCTGATTGCCGCCTCGGTCTGGACCTGGGCGATCGTCGTCGACAAGACGCTGAACTACGGCCGTGTACGCCGTCAGCTCGATAGCTTCGAGCAGGTGTTCTGGTCCGGACAGTCGCTGGAAGAGCTCTACCGCACGCTTGCCGACCGGCAGACCGCCGGCATGGGGGCGATCTTCGTTTCCGCCATGCGCGAATGGAAGAAGAGCTTCGAACGCGGCGCCCGCTCGCCGATCGGCCTGCAGATGCGTATCGACCGTGCCATGGACGTGACGCTTTCACGGGAATCGGAATCGCTCGAAGCCCGCCTCGGTTCGCTCGCGACGATCGGTTCGGCCGCACCCTTCATCGGTCTCTTCGGTACGGTCGTCGGTATCATGACCTCGTTCCAGGCGATCGCCGGTTCGAAGTCGACCAACCTTGCGGTCGTGGCGCCCGGTATTGCCGAAGCGCTGCTCGCCACGGCGATTGGCCTTCTCGCCGCTATCCCGGCGGTTATCGCCTACAACAAGTTTTCGGCCGACGCCGGCAAGCTCTCGGCGCGCATGGAAGCTTTCGCCGACGAGTTCTCGGCCATCCTGTCGCGGCAGATCGACGAGAAGCTGCAGAGCCCGCGTCAGGCCGCGCAATAATCGCCAGAGAATACGGAGACCACGCTGATGGGTATGTCGGTTGGCGGAGCCAAGGGTTCGGGCGGCGGTCGTCGTCGCCGCGGCGGCAAGAAAGCGATCATGAGCGAAATCAACGTCACGCCCTTCGTGGACGTGATGCTGGTGCTGCTCATCATCTTCATGGTGGCAGCACCGATGATGACGGTCGGCGTGCCGATCGACCTGCCGGAAACGCAGGCCAAGGCGCTCAACTCCGATACGCAGCCGATCACCGTTTCGGTCAATCCGGCCGGCGAGATCTTCCTGCAGGAAACGCCGATCGCGATCGAAGAGGTCGTGCCGAAGCTCGAGGCGATTGCCACCACCGGTTACAACGAGCGCATCTATGTGCGCGGCGACACCAATGCTGACTACGGCACGGTGATGAAGGTCATGGCTCGCATCTCGGCCGCAGGGTTCAAGAACCTCGGCCTCGTCACGCTGCAAGAACAGGAAAAGTGATCGTCCACGATGAAGGGCAGTCTTGCTACATCTGCTGTCCTCCACGCCCTGGTTCTGACCTGGGCGCTGGTGTCGCTCGGCAGCCCGGCTGACTTCCAGGTCGCCGACGTCGAGGCTCTGCCCGTCGACATCGTTCCCTATTCGGAAATGACGCAGGTTCAGCAGGGCGACAAGAAGGCGCCGAAGAAGGAGACGTCGTCGCCGGTTCCGACCAAGCGTCCGGAAACGAACCAACCTGCCGAGAATGTCGGCGACAACGATACCGATCTGAAGACGCCGCCGACGCCGAATGCCAAGCCGTCGAAGAGCGAAGCCACGGCCTCACCGGAAAAGAACGAAAAGCCCGAGCCGACGCCTGATCCGGTCGAGCAGGAAATCAAGAAGGTCGAGGAGACGAAGCCCGCCTCCGAGCCTGCGACCGAAGTTGCGGCATTGCCGGAACCGAAGCAGGAAGTGAAACCGGAAACCAAGCCGGAACCGGCGCCAGCCGAAGAAAAGCCGGCGGAGAACCCGGAAGCCGAAGCGTTGCCCGAAAAGGTGCCGACGCCGGCCGCAAAGCCCAAGGTCGAAAAGCCGGCCCAGAGCGCCAAAACGCCTGAGCGCAAGAACGAGGCAACGCCGAAGGAACAGAAGAAGGCAGCCTCCACCGAGGAAGGCAAGTTCAACGCCGACGAGATTGCAGCGCTGCTCAACCGGCAGGATCCGTCCGCCGGTGGCGCCAAGCGCTCGACGCAAGAGGCGGCGCTCGGCGGCAAGAAGACCGTCGGCGTGGGCCTCAGCGCCAACGAGATCGACGGCGTGAAGGGCCAGATCCAGAGCAATTGGGCGCTGACCGCCGGCTTGACTGGTGTCGCGGAGGTTCGCGTCACGATCCGCGTACAGCTGGATCCGGCCGGCAACATCGTCGGCGAGCCTGAGGTCACCGCAACCGGCGGGCCTGAGGGTACGCGCCGCGCTGTTGAAAGCAGCACCATGCGCGCGCTCCGCCGCTCAGCTCCGCTACAAAACCTGCCGCCCGAAAAATATGAAGGCGAAAAAGGATGGAATACCCTCGTGCTGAATTTCGACCCCTCGGAATTCGCGCTTTAACGCTGCCGGGATTGGAACCCATGCCGGATAGCAAACCAACCCTGCAAACCCTTCATACTAAGCTGAAAGGCTTGTCTCTATGATCAAGGTCTCTCTTTTCCGTGCCCTGATGGTGGCTGCGGGCATGTTGGTCGCCGTCGTGGCGGCAGCGCCCGCAAACGCGGAAGTTGTCATCGACATCAATAAAGGCAAGGTCGAGCCCTTGCCGATCGCGGTTACCGACTTCCTCCAGGGTGAACTCGGCCAGAAGATCTCCGACGTTGTCGCAGCCGACCTCAAGCGGTCCGGCCTATTCGCACCGATCAACAAGGGCGCCTTCATCGAGAAGATCAGCAATCCTGACGCCACGCCGCGCTTCGAGGACTGGAAGGTCATCAATGCGCAGGCGCTTGTCACCGGCCGCGTGACGCAGGAAGGCGACGGCAGGCTGAAGGCTGAGTTCCGCCTGTGGGATACGTTCGGTAGCAAGCAGATGACCGGCCAGCAGTTCTTCACCCAACCGGAAAACTGGCGCCGCGTCGCCCACATCATCGCCGACGCCATCTATGAGAGCGTCACCGGTGAAAAGGGCTATTTCGACACCCGCATCGTCTATGTCGCCGAAAGCGGCCCGAAGACGGCGCGCAAGCGTCAGCTGGCCATCATGGACCAGGACGGCTTCAACGCCCGTGCGCTCACCAATTCCAACGACATCGTGCTCACGCCGCGCTTCTCGCCGAACCGCCAGGAAGTCACCTACATGTCGTTCGAAAACCAGCAGCCGCGCGTCTACCTGCTGCAGCTCGAAACAGGACAGCGCGAAGTCGTCGGCAACTTCCCCGGCATGACGTTTTCGCCGCGCTTCTCGCCTGATGGCCAGCGCGTGATCATGAGCCTGCAGCAGGACGGTAACGCCAACATCTATACGATGGACCTGCGCTCGCGCACGACGACCCGCCTAACCAACACGGCCGCGATCGACACGGCACCGTCCTATTCGCCTGACGGCAGCCAGATCGCTTTTGAAAGCGACCGTGGCGGCGGCCAGCAGATCTACGTGATGGGTGCCGACGGCTCGGGCCAGCGCCGTATCTCCTTCGGAGACGGTCGCTATTCGACGCCGGTCTGGTCGCCGCGCGGGGACCTCATCGCCTTCACCAAGCAGTCGGGCGGCAAGTTCTCGATCGGCGTGATGAAGCCCGACGGTTCGGGCGAACGCATCCTGACCACCGGCTTCCACAACGAGGGGCCGACCTGGGCGCCGAACGGCCGCGTGCTGATGTTCTTCCGTCAGGGCGCCGGTGCCGGCGGACCGCAGCTCTATTCGATCGATATTTCCGGCTACAACGAGCAGCCGATCCAGACGCAGGGCTTCGCATCCGACCCGGCCTGGTCGCCGCTGCTCGAGTAGATCACGATGAGGAGCGGGATGCGGGCGGAAAACCGCACACAGTTTTCCTCATCCCGCTCTGGCCTGACCCGATTTGCGGCGGGAAAATGTGGCAGCGATGCCGCTTTCTCGCCGCAAAGTGCTGGTCTAGCAGGCCCCGAGCTAAAATTATCGATTTGTTAACCATAACTGTTGAAAAGCGATTAACCGCTTCCGGTTACAGTCTGGCAACCGTGAATTCAGACACTTCCCAAGGAGACCGGCGCATGAGCCGAATTGACACCCCGGCCGTAGGCCGCATGCAGACCATCGCTCGCAACCCGGTCATGATCGCCCTGGTCATGACGCTTGCTATCGCTGGCTGTGCATCGAAGAAGAACATGCCGAACAATGCCAACGAGCTCGGCCTCGGCGGCGCGGGCGCCGCAACGCCGGGTTCGCAGCAGGACTTCACCGTCAACGTCGGCGACCGCATCTTCTTCGACACCGACTCCACCTCGATCCGCGCCGACGCGCAGCAGACGCTGGCCCGCCAGGCCCAGTGGCTCGCCAAGTACCCGAACTACGCAATCACGATCGAAGGCCATGCCGACGAACGCGGCACGCGCGAATACAACCTTGCGCTCGGCGCCCGCCGTGCGGCCTCCACCCGCGACTACCTCGTCAGCCAGGGCGTTCCGGCAAACCGCATGAAGACGATCTCCTACGGCAAGGAAAAGCCGGTTGCCGTCTGCGACGACATCTCGTGCTGGTCGCAGAACCGCCGCGCGGTTACCGTCCTCGGTGGCGCTGGCATGTAATCTCACGGCCGAGCCTGGCTCGGTCGGGTAGCATGACGTGTTCGGGGGAATGCCCGTGTTCCAGGGAACACACCGTGTTCCTAAGATCACAGACTTCTAAATTAAAAGGGCGGCTCTCAGCCGCCCTTTGCTTTTTTACCACACTTTGGCCGAACTCCGTTGCTTTTTCAGGGCAATTGGAAAACTGTGCGGCAATCACCCAGTTGACTCGGCGAGATGTATTGCGGGCCCCTGGTCAAGGGTGGGACAACCGGTATTCGAACAGGACAAATGAAATGAAGAAATTTGTCGTGGCGGGGCTGATCGGTCTTGCGGCCCTTGCGGGCCTGGGCCAGACGGCGAACGCCATGCCGCTTTCAGGGCTGCAGGCCCGAACGACTGAAACTCAAGCCGGCGCGCAGAACCTGCCCGTGGTGAAGGTGCAGTCGGCCGAGACCGCACGGCTTGGCCAGCTTGAGGAACAGATCCGCTCGCTCAACGGGCGTATCGAGGAAATGAGCTTCCAGCTGCTGCAGATGCAGGAGCAGATCCGGAAGTTCCAGGAGGACAACGAGTTCCGCTTCCAGGACCTGGAAAGCGGCAAGGCCTCCCCGAAGAAGAGCGGCGCATTGCAGACGCCGAAGACCAGCGATCAGGCGTCCGTCACCCCCGGGGTGACGGATAGCCAGACGATGGCACCGGCAGGCGGCGGCAGCGACATGGCTGCCTCCGGTCTTCCTTCGGCTGGTAGCCAGGGTTCCAATGGCGCGGCTGCGCCGACCACGCTTGGCCAGATCGTCTTCGACCAGAGCGGCAATCCGGTCTCGGCGACAACCGATGCTCAACCTGGCGCGAACGCTACGCCTCCGGGTGTCGAAGCCGGCGCGGGTCTGCCCGCCGACGATGGTGGCCTGAACGCTAACCCGGGCAATCAGCAGACCGCCTCGCTCGACAATCCCGGCGATCTCTACCAGTCGGCCTACGGCCACGTTCTTTCCGGCGATTACAGCACGGCGGAACAGGAATTCGGCGACTATCTGGCCGCGTTCCCGCAGGGCGACAAGGCGGCCGATGCCAGCTTCTGGCTGGGCGAGGCGCAATATTCGCAGGGCAAATACAGTGACGCGGCCAAGACCTTCCTGAACGCGCACCAGGCCCACGGCAAGTCGCCGAAGGCGCCGGAGATGCTGCTGAAGCTCGGCATGTCGCTCGGTGCGCTCGACAACAAGGAAACGGCCTGCGCCACGCTGCGCGAGGTCAACAAGCGCTACCCGAAGGCTTCGCCGGCGGTAAAGGCAAAGGTGACGAGCGAGCAGAGCCGTTTTGGCTGCTGAGGCCCACCCGCCACTGGCCGTTGTCGAAACGGCAAAACGATTTCTTGCCTCCTTCGACGGACCAGCACGTATTCTCGTGGCCGTCTCCGGCGGGAGCGACTCGAAAGGACTGCTTCTCGCTCTCAACGAGGCGATCGAGGCAACCAAGCCCACACAGTTTTCTCTGGCCGCCTGCACGGTCGATCATGCGCTGAGGCCGGAATCGGCCGATGAGGCGCGCGGTGTCGCGGCCTTTTGCGAGAGCCTGGGTGTACCGCATATCATCACCCGATGGGACGGGCCGAAGCCCAGGACCGGCATTCAGGCAGCGGCGCGCGAGGCGCGGTATGCATTGCTGGCCGACGCTGCAGAGCGCTTCGATGCGTCCTCAATCGTCACCGGTCACACGCTCGGCGACCAGCGAGAGACGATCCTGATGCGCGCACGGCGAGGGGAGGGACCCGGCGCCGCGGGCATGGCGGAGGCCACGCTCTATGACCGGCGCATCTGGGTGTTGCGACCGTTCCTCACGGTCGACCGCGCAGCCATTCGCGCCTTTCTCACCGACCGCAAAGTCGGCTGGTTCGATGATCCGAGCAACCTGAACACGCGCTTCGAGCGGGTACGTGCGCGGGCCTCGTTGGCATCTTTGCCGGAGACCGGTGCCGGTGCCTGGGACGCCCGGTCTCGGGCGCGATCGTCGGCAGTTGCCGCCGCTCTGCTCGAACGGCACGTGCGGGTGCATGCGGGGTTGGTCGCGGAAATCCCTTCTTCGATGACCGGCCAATGCCGCGACATCGATTGGCAACGGGCGCTGCTTGCGCTGGCGACCGTCCTCGGCGGCCGTGCACATCTGCCTGCGGCCGAGACGGTGGAACGGCTGGCAAATTTCCTGGAGCAGGGGACACCGGGGCGGCTGACCGCGGGACGCGTCGTCTTCGACCGGCGCTCGACCGGGCTCTATCTCTATCGGGAGGCGCGCGGTATCGAGGATCTGACGTTGCAGGCTGGGCAAACCGGCGTCTGGGATGACCGCTTTCTGATCCGCAATGCTGGCGACGGTCCTCTTGCGCTGACGGTGGAAGGCGGTCGCGGACCACAACAGCAGAGACTTATTGCCGCAGGCCTGCCACCGGGCGTTGCCGGTCGTGTGTCGTTGTCGGCGCCCCGCATCGTGTCCGACGACGTCAAAAATGTCGCATCTGCCACAATCGAGCCGAGGATCGGCCTCTACGACACCTTTTTGCCGAGTTTCGACAGGATCATGGCAGACAGGATCGCCGGATTGTTCGGACGAGAGCGTTATCTTCCGCCACCGGTTCACGATCTATTGACAGAAATGGAACGGTAGAAGCCGGTTTGCCTTGGCAATGCGTCGCCAGAACCCTATGTTAGGGAGCAAGACAGCGGCCCGGCGAAATGCGCGGGCCGTGACAGGTTCCGGGGAGTTCGATGAACCCTAATTTTCGTAATCTTGCCCTTTGGGCAATCATAGCGCTTCTGCTGATCGCGTTGTTCAGCATGTTCCAGCAGCCGACGGAGCGCACCGGCTCGCGCGAGATCCCGTTCTCGCAATTCCTCAAGGACGTGGATGCGAGCCGCGTCAAGGAAGTCGTGATCACCGGCTCGAAAGTGATCGGCAGCTATTCCGAAAGCGGCGCAACGTTCCAGACCTATGCGCCTTCAGTCGATACGGCGCTGACCGAGCGCCTCGAAGCCAAGGACGTGACGGTCACGGTTCGCCCGGAAACCGACGGCTCGTCCGGCTTCCTGAGCTACATTGGCACGCTTCTTCCGATGCTTCTGATCCTCGGCGTCTGGCTGTTCTTCATGCGCCAGATGCAGGGCGGGTCGCGCGGCGCCATGGGCTTTGGCAAGTCCAAGGCCAAGCTTCTGACCGAAGCGCATGGCCGCGTCACCTTTGACGACGTTGCCGGCGTAGACGAAGCCAAGCAGGATCTGGAAGAAATCGTCGAATTCCTGCGCGATCCGCAGAAGTTCCAGCGCCTCGGCGGACGCATTCCGCGCGGCGTGCTGCTCGTCGGCCCTCCCGGTACCGGTAAGACGCTGCTTGCCCGCTCCGTCGCAGGCGAAGCCAACGTGCCGTTCTTCACGATCTCCGGTTCCGACTTCGTCGAAATGTTCGTCGGCGTCGGCGCCAGCCGTGTGCGCGACATGTTCGAGCAGGCAAAGAAGAATGCGCCCTGCATCATCTTCATCGACGAAATCGACGCTGTCGGTCGCCATCGTGGCGCCGGTCTCGGCGGCGGCAATGACGAGCGCGAACAGACGCTCAACCAGTTGCTGGTCGAAATGGACGGCTTCGAGGCAAACGAAGGCATCATCCTGATCGCGGCGACCAACCGTCCTGATGTTCTCGATCCGGCACTGCTGCGTCCGGGCCGTTTCGACCGCCAGGTCGTCGTGCCGAACCCGGATATCAACGGCCGCGAACGCATCCTCAAGGTGCATGTGCGCAACGTGCCGCTGGCGCCGAACGTCGACCTCAAGGTGCTTGCACGCGGTACGCCCGGCTTCTCCGGTGCTGACCTCATGAACCTCGTCAACGAGGCGGCGCTGATGGCCGCCCGCCGAAACAAGCGTCTTGTCACCATGCTCGAATTCGAGGATGCCAAGGACAAGATCATGATGGGTGCGGAGCGTCGCTCGTCGGCCATGACCGAAGCCGAGAAGAAGCTGACCGCCTATCACGAAGCCGGTCACGCGATCCTGGCGCTCAACGTTCCCTCGGCCGATCCGCTGCACAAGGCGACGATCATTCCGCGTGGACGGGCGCTTGGCATGGTCATGCAGTTGCCGGAAGGCGACCGCTATTCGATGAGCTACAAGTGGATGGTCTCGCGCCTTGCCATCATGATGGGCGGACGCGTTGCCGAGGAACTGACCTTCGGCAAGGAGAACATCACCTCGGGCGCATCGTCGGATATCGAGCAGGCGACCAAGCTTGCCCGTGCGATGGTGACGCAGTGGGGCTTCTCCGACCAGCTCGGCCAGGTTTCCTATGGTGAGAACCAGCAGGAAGTCTTCCTTGGCCACTCCGTTGCCCAGCAGAAGAACGTTTCTGAGGCGACAGCGCAGAAGATCGACAACGAAATCCGTCGTCTGATCGATGAGGCCTACGAGACCGCCCGCAAGATCCTCACCGAGAAGAACCACGAATTCGTGGCGCTGGCGGAAGGGCTGCTGGAATACGAAACCTTGACGGGCGAAGAGATCAAGGCGCTGATCCGCGGCGAAAAGCCGGCGCGCGACCTTGGCGACGACACGCCGCCGCATCGCGGCTCGGCCGTTCCTTCGGCAGGTTCCAAGAAGGAAGGTCCGGTGGGCAAGGGCGAAGAATCCGAAGGTGGGTTCGAGCCGCAGCCGCAATAATTGCCACGGTTGGCAGTATATCCGAGCCGCCGCTCCTCAAGGGGAGCGGCGGCTTTTCGTTGCCACGCGGCCTCTGGCATTTGGTAACGGGATGTAACGATTTCTGATGTTAGGCTCGCTGCCGTTTGCTGCGCTTTTGTGTCAAAGAAGACATGACGTGTTTGCGATGGCTGTCCTTGAACGGAATGCTGATCGCCAGGCAGACGGCATCCAAGAAGTATGAATGAGGTCCGGTCAATGAAACCCAGTCGCGGAAAACGCAGACAGGCGGAGGTGGCCAAGCCAGCCCTGACCCGGCAGAACGATGGAGTTCTTATGAAGCGAAAGTATTTCGGCACCGACGGTATCCGCGGCCAGTCCAACTTGTTTCCGATGACACCGGATCTGGCGATGCGGGTCGGCATTGCGGTCGGTACGATCTTTCGCAACGGCGCTCACCGCCACCGCGTGGTGATCGGCAAGGATACGCGCCTTTCGGGCTATATGCTCGAGAACGCCATGGTGGCGGGCTTTACGGCCGCTGGTCTTGACGTCTTCCTGCTCGGGCCGATTCCGACGCCGGGTGTTGCCATGCTCACTCGCTCGCTGCGGGCCGATATCGGCGTGATGATCTCTGCCTCGCACAATCCCTTCCAGGACAACGGCATCAAGCTTTTCGGCCCAGACGGCTACAAGCTTTCCGACGATATCGAAGCGAAGATCGAAGCGTTGCTCGACCAGGACCTCTCGGGGCAGCTGGCGAAGTCGGAAGACATCGGTCGCGCGAAGCGCGTCGATGGCGACATCTATCGCTATCTGGAACACGCAAAGCGCACGCTGCCACGCGACGTCACGCTTCAAGGTCTCAGGATCGCCGTCGATTGCGCCAATGGTGCCGCCTACAAGGTAGCGCCGACGGCGCTTTGGGAGCTTGGCGCGGAAGTCGTCACCATCGGCACCGAACCGAACGGCCTCAACATCAACCTCGATTGCGGCTCCACCCATCCCGCTACGCTGTCGAAAAAGGTCCACGAAGTGCGCGCCGACATCGGCATCGCGCTTGATGGCGATGCCGACCGTGTGCTGATCGTCGATGAGAACGGCACTGTCATCGATGGCGACCAGCTGATGGCTGTGATCGCCGATAGCTGGGCCGAAGACGGCATGCTGCGCGGGGGTGCTGTTGCGGCCACCGTCATGTCGAACCTTGGCCTCGAGCGCTATCTTAAGGGACGCGGTATCGATCTGCGACGCACGAAGGTCGGCGACCGCTATGTCGTCGAGCAGATGCGCCAGGACGGACTGAACGTCGGCGGCGAACAGTCCGGCCATATCGTACTCTCCGATTTCGGCACGACGGGTGATGGTCTTGTTGCTGCTCTGCAGATCCTCGCGGTGATCAAGCGCCAGGGCAAGACGGTGAGCGAGGTGTGCCACCGCTTCGAGCCGGTGCCGCAGGTGCTGAAGAACGTTCGTGTTTCCGCCGGCAAGCCGCTCGAAGACGCCACTGTGCGCCAGGCGATCGCCGATGCCGAAGCGGAGCTCGCCAAGTCCGGCCGCCTGCTGATCCGGCCCTCCGGCACCGAGCCGCTCATTCGCGTGATGGCGGAAGGTGACGATCGTGGCCAGGTCGAGCGCATCGTCGACGAGCTGATCAATGTCATCGGCAGCGTTCGCAACGCCGCCTGAGACACCCAGCGACTGATTTCCCTCCAGGGCCGGTGCGACGCATCGGCCTCTTTTTTTGTCCTGCTGTGGCTTGAAAGCGGTGCCCGGGACGAGATCGTTCCATCCTTGGAATTCCGATCTGAAAGCGTTGCTGGCTTTTAGAGCGCGTTGTCCCGACGATTATTTAGCTGCACCTTATGGGAACAGTAGGCTGACAGTAAAGCGGAACAGCAACCGCAAGAATAGGCTGCTTTCTTAACAATCGCGGTAAACGTTTGTAGTTAATCGGAACTTAACCTTTCCTCCTCATTATCCATAACCAACATCGGGATTTGGGCACCGGTTTGATGGTGAACCAAGCAACGGAATGTATTGGAGTGGGCCATGAAGAGAATTTTGAGTGGCGTTGTTGCTGTGTTGCTCAGCGGCACGGCAGCTTTCGCTGCGGATGTCTACCAACCGCCTATGGAGCCGGTGCCGGAGCAGCCCGTCGAGGTCATCCAGACCAGCGGCTGGTACCTGCGCGGCGACGTCGGTTACGCCTGGAACCATCTGCGCGGCGCAAATTTCTACCAGGGTGGGCCGAGCGGCTCGATCGCGGATTTCGATTCCGCTGATATCGATGATTCCTGGGTAATCGGCGGCGGTGTCGGTTATCAGTTCAACAATTACCTGCGCGCCGACATCACGGCCGACTACTGGGGCAATGGCGACTTCACCGGCTCGACCAGCGGCGGCTGCGGGACGGTTGCAGGCCCTTGCGTGTCGCGTGACATAAGCTCGGTTTCCGCCTGGAGTCTCATGGCCAACGCCTATGTGGACATCGGCACCTACGGCGCCTTCACCCCTTATGTCGGTGCCGGTGTCGGTGCGACGCGCGTGAGCTGGGACGGACTCCGGAACACCAGCTGCAGTGTCAGCGATCCGACAGCCTGCGACCCGACGACCAATCATGGCGGCAAGGACAGCTGGCGCTTCACCTACGCCCTCATGGCCGGCACCGCGATCGACCTGACCTGCAACCTGAAGGCCGACATCGGCTATCGCTTCCGCCAGGTCGATGATGGCGACATGTTCGGCTACGCCAACGGTGGCGGTCCGGGCTTCGACGATGGCTTCTACATCCACGAGGCGCGCGCCGGTCTGCGCTACTCCTTCGGTAATGTCTGCGAAGTGCCTTACGAGCCGCCGCCGATCGTCTACAAGTAATCGAAAAGTATCCGCCACGTACCAGGGCCACCTTCGGGTGGCCTTTTTCATTGCCGCAAATCTTTGCCGTTTCCTAACAGGCATGGTTAACCGCGGGTTAACCAGTCGCTGCAATAGTTAACGCTGAACGAAGCGGCGACGGCATGGCTCCATCCCGCACGGATAGCAGCGGTGAAAGGGCATGGCATGGATTGGCGAAACGGGTTCTGCGGAGCCGCTTTTGGTGCCGGCCTGCTTCTCTCCGGCGCCGCGCTGGCGGCTGACGAGGATCTCCTGAATGCCCCGGAGATCACCATCGAGAAAGAAACCGTCGGCACAAGCGCGATCTATCTGCGCGGCGATATCGGCTATGCGCCCTGGCGCGGTGAGGGCGATCCCTATTACCGGACCTTCGATGCGGGCACGCTGACCTATGACAGCGTCTCCTTCGACAGTGCCCGCTTTGACAAGCCGTTCTCCGGTTCGCTTGGTGTCGGCTACCAGTTCACCGATACGTTCCGCGCCGATCTGACGGCCGACTACTTCGAGGGTCGGTTCAGCGGGTCGTCCTCGTCTGCTAGTCCTTGCGTCGGGCAAGGGGCGGGCACGTCCTGCGCCTTCTCGACCGGAGCCGATTACTCGGCCCTTGGACTGATGGCGAACGCCTATGTGGATTTCGGCACACTCGCCGGCTTCACGCCCTATGTCGGCGGTGGCATCGGCGCGACGCGCCTCAACTGGGACACGGCTATCGAACGCGCCACTTGTGTGGCCGGCGGCGGTGCTTGTGGCGGTTCGCCCACCTCGACCTCCTATGAGGGGCGCGACAGCTGGCGCTTCACCTATGCGCTGATGGCGGGCGTTTCCTATGATCTTAGCGAGCAACTGAAGCTCGATGTCGGCTATCGTTACTCCCATATCGCCGATGGCGAGATGTTCGGCTTCGGCGCCGAGGCGCTGGCGGGTGCTGCCGGCGACAAGGGCTTCGACGACGGGCTTTCCCGTCACGAGATCCGCGCCGGCCTGCGCTTCTCCTTCTAATGCCTTGAAGCGCCACAGTTTCGGCGACGACCGGGTCATATCGTTCCGCCGATCGCCTCAGCCTATTGCCAGGACGAACGTGCCGGCCGGCAACAATCAGTCGGCAGGCATCGTTCTGCTTTTGCAGATCTTGCCCGTGGCGCCATAAATTTTCTCGATTGCGACAAAGCGCTTGACTTCCGGTCCCGTCCACAATATCGACGACGGCGGGACACCCTTCCCCAACGAAGGGCTATCTATCTGGAAGGATAGCACATGGCAAAGCCTGCACAGCCGGACCTCCGTCCGAACAATACCCATTTCTCTTCTGGTCCTTGCTCGAAGCGCCCCGGTTGGACGCTCGACGCTCTCTCCGATGCTCCGCTCGGTCGTTCGCACCGCGCCAAGATCGGCAAGACGAAGCTGAAGCAGGCCATCGATCTTACCCGTGACATTCTTGAAGTGCCGGCCGATTATCGCATCGGTATCGTGCCCGCTTCCGATACCGGCGCCGTCGAAATGGCGCTCTGGTCGCTGCTTGGGGCACGCGGCGTCGACATGGTCGCCTGGGAAAGCTTTGGCGCCGGCTGGGTGACCGATGTGGTCAAGCAGCTGAAGCTTGCCGACGTGCGCAAGTTCGAAGCCGGCTACGGCGAACTGCCTGATCTTGCCAAGGTCGATTTCGACCGCGACGTGGTCTTCACCTGGAACGGTACGACCTCCGGCGTGCGCGTCCCGAACGCCGACTTCATCCCGGCCGACCGCAAGGGTCTGACGATCTGCGACGCGACCTCTGCCGCTTTCGCGCAGAATCTCGATTTCGCCAAGCTCGACGTCGTCACCTTCTCCTGGCAGAAGGTTCTCGGCGGTGAGGGCGCCCACGGCGTCATCATCCTGTCGCCGCGTGCCGTCGAGCGTCTCTTGACCTACGTTCCGGCCTGGCCGCTGCCGAAGATCTTCCGCATGACCTCGGGCGGCAAGCTGATCGAGGGCATCTTTACCGGCGAGACGATCAACACGCCGTCGATGCTCTGCGTCGAGGACTATATCGATGCGCTCCTCTGGGCGCAGCAGGTCGGCGGGCTCAAGGGCCTGATGGCCCGTGCTGACGCCAACGCGCAAGCGATCTTCGACTTCGTCGCCGCCAATGACTGGATCGCCAACCTGGCGGTCAAGGACGAGACCCGCTCCAACACCTCGGTCTGCCTGAAGATCGTCGACAAGGACGTATTGGCGCTCGACGCCGACGGACAGGCGGCCTTCGCCAAGGGCGTGGTTGCGCTTCTCGAAAAGGAAGGCGTCGCCTTCGACATCGGCCACTATCGCGATGCGCCGTCGGGCCTTCGCATCTGGGCGGGTGCCACCATCGAGACCGCCGACATGAAAGCGTTGATGCCGTGGCTGACCTGGGCCTTCGAGACCCAGAAGGCAACGCTGACACAGGCCGCGGCCTGATCAGACAAGGGGTGAGGAACAATGGACTTCGCCCGCATCTCACACTGATTTGAGTGATCCGCTTCGCTCCCCATGGGAGCGAGGCTTGGCTAACCGCATTCCCATTCAGACCTGATCTTTAAGGAGGCCCTCATGGCACCTCGCGTTCTCGTATCCGACGAACTGTCGGAAACCGCCGTCCAGATCTTCCGCGATCGCGGCGTCGAAGTCGATTTCCAGCCGAAGCTCGGCAAGGACAAGGACAAGCTCGCCGAAATCATCGGCAACTATGACGGCCTTGCCATCCGCTCGGCCACCAAGGCGACGGAAAAGCTGATCGCGGCTGCGACCAATCTCAAGGTCATCGGCCGCGCCGGCATCGGCGTCGACAATGTCGATATCCCGGCCGCCTCGCGCCGCGGTATCATCGTGATGAACACGCCCTTCGGCAACTCGATCACGACCGCGGAACATGCGATTGCGCTGCTCTTTGCCGTCGCGCGCCAGCTTCCGGCCGCCGATAACTCGACGCAGGCCGGCAAGTGGGAGAAGTCGCGCTTCATGGGTGTCGAGATCACCGGCAAGACGCTCGGCGTCATCGGTGCCGGCAACATCGGCTCGATCGTCTGCTCGCGCGCCATCGGCGTGAAGATGCACGTTCTCGCCTACGACCCGTTCCTGTCCAAGGAGCGCGCCGAGGAAATGGGCGTCACCAAGGTTGAACTCGACGAACTGCTCGCCCACGCCGACTTCATCACCCTGCATGTGCCGCTGACCGACAAGACCCGCAACATCCTGAGCGCCGAAGCGCTTGCCAAGACGAAGCCGGGCGTGCGCATCGTCAACTGCGCTCGTGGCGGTCTCGTCGACGAGAAGGCGCTCGCCGAAGCGATCAAGTCCGGCCATGTTGCCGGCGCCGGCTTCGACGTCTTCGAGGTCGAGCCCGCCACCGAAAGCCCGCTCTTCGGCCTGCCGAACGTCGTCTGCACGCCGCATCTCGGCGCTTCGACCACGGAAGCCCAGGAGAACGTCGCCCTGCAGGTGGCCGAGCAGATGTCGGACTACCTGGTCAAGGGTGCCGTCTCCAACGCCATCAACATGCCGTCGATCACGGCTGAGGAAGCCCCGATCCTGAAGCCGTTCATCCGGCTTGCCGACGTTCTCGGCGCCTTCGTCGGCCAGGTGACCGAGAGCGCGATCAAGGAAATCGAGATCCTCTATGACGGCTCGACCGCCGGCATGAACACCAAGGCGCTGACGAGCGCGGTTCTCGCCGGTCTGATCCGCCCGCAGGTCGCCGACGTCAACATGGTTTCGGCGCCGGTGATGATCAAGGAAAAGGGCATCATCCTGTCCGAGGTCAAGCGCGACAAGACCGGCGTCTTCGACGGCTACATCAAGCTGACGGTGAAGACCGCCAACCAGACCCGCTCTGTGGCCGGCACGGTGTTTTCGGACGGCAAGCCGCGCTTCATCCAGATCAAGGGCATCAACCTTGATGCGGATGTCGGCAGCCACATGGTCTACATCACCAACACCGACGTTCCCGGCATGATCGGCTTCATCGGCATGACGCTCGGTGACGCCGGCGTCAACATCGCCAACTTCCAGCTCGGCCGCGAGAAGGAAGGCGGCGACGCGATTGCGCTGCTTTACGTTGACGGCGCCGTTTCCGAGGCTGTTCTTGACAAGCTGCGGGCCAATCAGGCAATCCGCCAGGCAAAGCCGCTGGTCTTCAACATCGATTGACGCCGGCACTGCAAGCGGCGGTGTGATCCGCCGCTGTGCCGACCCAATCACGGGACATATCGAAGACGCACCGGTGGCCGCCGGTGCGTTTTCCTGTTTCGAACGCATGTGACGAGAAATGACCGAAATGACATTCCGCTGGCGCGAGGCAAGCCTGCCCGATCTCGCCTCCGTATCGGAGATCCAGCTTGTGGTTCACCAGGCCTTTCCCGAGGACGATGCCGTACTTGCTGACCGCATCGCCTTGAGCCCTGCCGGGTGCTTCATGCTGGACGCGGCCGGGCAGTCGCGTGGCTACGTGTTGAGCCATCCTTGGCTTCGTGGCGCGCCGCCGTCGCTGAACAGCATGCTTGGCGAAATTCCTGATGCCGCCGACACCTGGTACATCCACGATCTCGCCCTTCTGCCCGAGATGCGTGGTCCCGGAGCGGGCGGCGGAATTCTTCCTGTTCTGGAGGATGCCGCCAGAACGGAAGCGTTGCGGTCGATGTCGCTCGTCTCCGTCAACGGATCCCGCAGTTTCTGGGAGAGGCAGGGTTTTGAAGTCCGGATGGACGAGCGGCTGGCACTGAAGCTCTCAAGCTACGGCGAGGAAGCGCTCTATATGGAGCGGCTTCTTGCCTGATAAATGAAAATGGCGCCGGAAACGGCACCATTCAGGCTGCTGACAAACCCTAAAGATGGCTTTCTGCCGCGAGGGGTGTCCCGTTCCCCCTCATCCTCGCCCTTGTGGCGGGAATCCAGCAACCCGACGTCCGTCGGGTCCAAGGACTTGGGCTGATGCCGCAGGTCCAGCGGAACTGCTAGAGATTCCTGTGACGAGCACAGGAATGAGCGAGGTTTTGGGTGGCGCCAAGCCTCCCCAGCGAGCCTTCAATGAAAAGAGATATCTTTGCGCGACGCCTGCTCGGCAGACGCGAGGGGTCGTCAGCGCGGACGGCCCCTTTCGGCGATCGCGATGCCGCCAAGCACCAGCAGGAGCGCGACGAGATGGAAGAGATGGAAGGTCTCGCCGATCAGGAGCACCGAAAGGAGCGTCCCGAAGACCGGAATGGCATTGATGAACAGGCCGGCGCGGTTGGCGCCGATCATCTCGACGCCGCGGACATAGAGCACCTGCGACATCAGCGAGGGGAAGATCGCCGCATAGAGAACGATGATCCAGCCGGTGGGATCCGGCGCGATCGCCGTGCCGGTGCCGATTTCCCAGAAGAGCAGCGGCAGGGCGCTTAGAAGCGCGCCGAAGGCAGGCGCCGCGATGAAGCTTTGCCAGTGCATCGTCGGCTTGTAGCGCAGTGCGACGGTATAGCCGGCATAGACGACGCAGGCGATGATCATCAACGCGTCGCCGAAATTGAACTCGAGCGTCAACAGGCTCGAAATGTCGCCATGGGCTGCAGTCACCAATACGCCGATCAGGGTGACGGTAAAGCCGATCACCTGGGCGATCGACGCCCGCGTGCGAAACAGCACGAAGTTGAACAGGAAGATCAACATCGGAATGCCGGCCTGGAGAATAACGGCGTTGATGGCACTCGTATATTTCAGCGCCGAATAGAGCAGCGCGTTGAAGGTGGTGAAGCCGATCGCGCCGTAGGCGAGAAGCTGCAGCCAGTGCTTGCGGATCTTGTCCCAGTCGCGTCGGATCTGCGGCGTCATCAGCACCAGGATGACGACCAGCGCGAAGACCCAGCGCAAGGTCGTCAGCATCATCGGGCTTACGTGTCCGACCGCCATCTTGCCGGCGACGGAATTGCCGCCCCAGAAGAGTGCGGTGACGCAGAGATAGAAGTAGGCCCTGGAATTCACGATGCTCAGACCTGTGCGGGGATGGGCGACCTGTTGCCGCGATGGCGGGAGAGACGAAGATATAGGCGCTAAATCCCGCCCTTGTCATGCAAAAAGGGCGGAACGCCGGATATAACGGGGTCGCTTTCCAGATGACAACACAGTATAGATGCGCGGGTTTGAGAACAGCGCAGCTTCGTTTGCGCGCCTGCACAGGAAGAGAATTATGACGAATGTCGTAGTGGTCGGCTCCCAATGGGGTGACGAAGGCAAAGGCAAGATTGTGGATTGGCTCTCCGAGCGCGCGGATATCGTCGTGCGCTTTCAGGGCGGACACAATGCCGGCCATACGCTGGTAATCGACGGCGTCAGCTACAAGCTGTCGCTCCTGCCTTCCGGCGTCGTGCGTCCCGGCAAGCTCGCCGTCATCGGCAATGGCGTCGTCATCGACCCGCACGCGCTGATCGCCGAAATCGACAAGCTCGGCAAGCAGGGCATCGCGATCACGCCGGACAACCTGCGCATCGCCGACAATGCCACGCTGATCCTGTCGCTGCACCGCGAGCTCGATGGCATCCGCGAAGATGCGGCCTCCAACAGCGGCACGAAGATCGGCACCACGCGCCGCGGCATCGGCCCGGCCTATGAGGACAAGGTCGGCCGCCGCGCGATCCGTGTGATGGACCTCGCCGATCTCGATACCCTGCCGGCCAAGGTCGATCGCCTGCTGACCCACCACAATGCGCTGCGCCGTGGTCTCGGTGAAGCGGAGATCAGCCACGAGGCGATCATGCAGGAGCTTTCTTCTGTTGCCGCCAAGGTGCTGCCGTTCATGGACACCGTCTGGGTGCTGCTCGACAAGGCCCGCCGCAAGGGCGCGCGAATCCTGTTCGAAGGTGCGCAGGGCACGCTGCTCGACATCGACCACGGCACCTATCCGTTCGTCACCTCGTCGAACACGGTTGCCGGCCAGGCTGCTGCCGGCTCGGGCATGGGCCCGGGTTCTCTCGGCTATATCCTCGGCATCACCAAGGCCTACACGACGCGCGTCGGCGAGGGCCCGTTCCCGACCGAACTCACCGATGAAATCGGCCAGTTCCTCGGCGAAAAGGGTCATGAGTTCGGCACGGTCACAGGCCGCAAGCGCCGCTGCGGCTGGTTCGACGCGGCGCTGGTTCGCCAGTCGGTCGCCGCCAACGGCATCACCGGCATCGCGCTCACCAAGCTCGACGTGCTCGATGGTCTCGACGAACTGAAGATCTGCGTCGGTTATACTCTGGACGGACAGCAGATCGACCATCTGCCGGCGAGCCAGGCGCAGCAAGCTTCGGCAAAGCCAGTCTATATTACACTCGAAGGCTGGAAGGAATCGACGGTCGGCGCACGCAGCTGGGCGGAGCTTCCGGCGCAAGCGATCAAATACGTTCGCCAGGTGGAAGAACTGATCGGTGCGCCGGTTGCTCTTCTTTCGACCAGCCCCGAGCGGGACGACACAATACTTGTGACGGACCCCTTTGAGGACTAGTGTCGGCGAAATGACATTGCGTCGCGATCGCAAAGACATACCTGGGCGTATGAGAAAGTACTAATGGCGGATTTTGTTGCAGTTATTCGCAGGACCGTAGACGGCCTGTCGGAAAACACACCTGAAATGCGGGACAGGGTATACGAGAAGGCGCGCGCGGCCGTGCGCCGCCAACTCGAAAACATGAACCCGCGTCCGTCGGACGACATGATCAATCGCCAGTTGGCGAAACTCGAAAACGCCATCGTCGAGGTTGACAGCGAATACGCCGAAGCCTTGCCCGCGCTCGAAGAGATGGAGGTGGTGGAGGAAGCGACCGAAGCCGTAGCCGCCGAGCCGCCGATCGAGGACGTCGTTTCGGAGCCCGAAGCGCAGCCCGAGCCGGTTGGTGAAAGCCAGCCGGTTGCGGTTGCCGAGGAAGCGGCTCCGGAGGCCGAAAGCATTGCGGCACTCGACCACGACGCCGAGGTTTACGAGGAGCCGGCGCAGCCCGCCGAACACTACGTCGAAGCCGCAGAGGTAGCGCCGGCAGAGCCGGTTGCGGAAGAGCCGGTTGCCGAACATGTCGAAGCGACCGAGGCTCCGGTAGAGGAGCCGAGCGCCCCCGTCGTCGAAGAGCCGCAGGCGGATGCCCCGGTTTACGAGGCTGCGGAATATTCGGAGCCCGCTCCGGTCGAGACCTATGAAGAACCGGTCGTTCCTCCGTCGATAGACGAAGAACCCCGGTCTGTCGAAGAACCGACATGGGATGCTGCTCCGGCGGTGGCCGCCGAAGAAAAGTCGGCTGTCTCGGAGTGGGATCTGCCGGAATGGGAATCCGCCTCTCCAGTAGCAACGCACGCTGCTCCCACGGACCAGCAGGTCGGCGAAGAAGAGCCGGTCCATACCCCCGAGCTTCTTGGCATGCATCCGGTGGAAGAGCTGCAGCAGCATGCGCCGGCGGAGACCCCGAGGGCCGAAGCAGAGCTCCCCAAGACTGATTCCGCGCGCAACTGGTCGTTCGACGATAGTGACCCCTTTGCGCCTTTGGAGGAACGGCGAACCGAAAAGAGCGCGGAGCCGGAGATTGCCGATTGGTCCTGGCCGGTCGAGAAGACCGGACAGACGGCCTCGACCGATACCCCTCAGAGCCAGCAAGATCGTGCAGGCACAGCTTGGGATCACATCGACGACCTGCTCGGTTTCGAAGGTGCCACAGCTGCGGCGACGGCGGGTGCAGCAGCATCGACGGCTGCGCGTGAGCCGGAACGTGGCGCCGAGGCACCGGCGCCCGCGGCATCGCGGCCGGCATCTTACCGGGCCACTCCGAAGCCATCGCGCTTCAGCATCAAGCGCCTCGCCATCGCTGCAGTCACCTTGCTGGCGCTTGGCGGCGGCGGCTTCGCCTACTGGCAGAACCGGGAAGCCGGCAATGCCTGGCTTTCGGGCATCGTGGCATCGGTCACCTCGGCCGTTTCAAACATCGGTGGATCGCCGGCACAAGAGGGCGCTCCGCCGGCGGAAACCCAGGGAGAATCGACGCAGCAGGAACCGGCACAGCACGACGACACGGCGGTCCCGGACAACAGCTCGACCAAGTTCACCCAACGCCTTCTTGGTGATGGCTCGGAAGTCGACAATGGACCTGCCACCGCAAGCGGCGAGAGCGCCGCGCAGGAAGGCAAGTCCGTGGCACAGCAGACAGAGGCGAGCAAGCCCGTCGAAACGGCCACTGCCCAGGGTGGAACGGCCGGACAGGCTGCAGGCACGCCGCCTGCGGGCCAGCAGACCGGTGGTCAGCCGACGACGCCGGAGATTGCGATCGCCAATGGCGAGAAGATGTTCCTCTACGAAGAGCGTCTCGGCCAGTCTTCGCCGACGGCCATTCCAGGAACCGTTGCGTGGTCGGTAAAGGAAGAATCGCCTGGTGGCGACGCCAAGCCTGAACCGGCCATCCAGGCGCAAATCACCATTCCGGATCGGGGTCTGACCGCGTTGATGACGATCAAGCGCAACGCCGACGAGTCCTTGCCGGCCAGCCATGTCGTCGAATTCGTCTTCTCGCTGCCGCCGAATTTCGAAGGCGGCGCGATCGACAGCGTTCAGCGCGTTTCGATGAAGCGTACGGAGCAGGATCGCGGCGATGCGCTGATTGCGGTTCCGGCCAAGATCACCGACGATTTCCATATGATCGCGCTCAACGATTCGAAGGACGCGATCGGCAACAACACCGAACTGCTGCGCAGCCGGAGCTGGATCGACATTCCGCTGACCTACAGGAACGGGCGCCGCGCACTGCTGACGCTGGAGAAGGGGCCGAGCGGAACCGACGCCTTCAACCAGGCGATGCGCGCTTGGACGGCCGCACCGGCAACGGACGCGGCGACCAACAGCCAGTAAGCAAGCGCGATCGGACAGGACAAAGAAAAACCCGGCAGGAGCGATCCGCCGGGTTTTTCATTTGGCTTTTATCGATGACGGGCAGCCGTTAGCGCCCGAAAACCGTGAAGGGTGTTATGCGCCCTCGACGACCCGCAATGCATTGGCGCGCTCGAGAGCGGCCGTGCGCACGGCGTCCTGGACCTTCTCGAAGGCACGGACCTCGATCTGCCGCACGCGTTCGCGGCTGATGTCGAACTCGGCCGAAAGATCCTCGAGCGTCAGCGGCTCTTCGGTCAGGCGGCGCGCCTCGAAGATGCGGCGCTCGCGGTCGTTCAGCACCTTCATCGCATTGGCGAGCAACGCCCTGCGGTTTTCAAGCTCGTCCTGTTCGATCAGGATTTCTTCCTGGTTGTTGTGATCGTCGACAAGCCAATCCTGCCACTGGCCGGAGTCGCCTTCGCTCGCCTTGATGGGCGCGTTGAGGGAAGCGTCGCCGGAGAGGCGGCGGTTCATCGAAACCACTTCATCCTCGCTCACCTTGAGCGTGGTGGCGATTTCCTTGACCTGTTCGGGCTTCAGATCGCCCTCGTCGAGCGCCTGGATCTTGCCCTTGAGGCGACGCAGGTTGAAGAACAGCCGCTTCTGGTTGGCGGTCGTGCCCATTTTCACCAGCGACCACGAGCGCAGGATATATTCCTGGATCGCCGCCTTGATCCACCACATCGCGTAGGTGGCAAGGCGGAAGCCGCGATCGGGTTCGAACTTCTTGACGGCCTGCATCAAGCCGACATTGCCTTCGGATACGACTTCGCCGATCGGCAGGCCGTAGCCGCGATAGCCCATCGCGATCTTGGCGACGAGGCGAAGGTGGCTGGTGACCAGCTTGTGCGCTGCTTTGCGGTCGTCATGCTCCTGGTACCGCTTGGCGAGCATGTACTCTTCCTGCGGTTCCAGCATCGGAAACTTGCGGATTTCGTCGAGATAGCGATTGAGGCCGCCTTCTCCAGCGGCAATGGTCGGCAAATTGTTTCGGGCCATATGAAGCACCCCCCTTTGTCGTCTCCGGCCTCCGGTCGGCAAGCCGGGCATGTGGGTCTTCGTCAAGACCCCACGAGCCTAGAAAATAAGTACGGCGAAAGCATGATTCAAGGAGTCCGGTTTCACCAATCTGTGACGCCGGGCGACAGAAATGTCACGAACAAAGACTGAGCCTTAAATTGGAATCCCGACACCGGAATTCAAGGGCACGATCACTCTTCGCTCCGCAGGGCCTCGATCAGTTGCTCCATGTCGACAGGCACCGGTGATTCGAAATGCATGGTCTCGCCGGTCGCCGGATGTTCGAACTGCAGCATGAAGGCGTGCAGGGCCTGGCGGTGAAATTGATTGACGACGACCCTGGCCGCATCCGGCAACAAGTTCGCCTTGGTGCGGAAGGCGGCGCCGTATTCCGGATCGCCGATCAGCGGATGGCCGATATGGGCCATGTGCACGCGGATCTGGTGCGTGCGCCCCGTTTCGAGGTGGCATTCCACCGTCGACGCCAGGCAGGTGCCATCGGGCTTTTCGAGATAACGCTCGACGACCTCGTAGTGGGTGATGGCTTCGCGGGCGTCGTCGCTGTCTTCGCGCTTGACCGCGCGTTTCGTCCGGTCGACGGCACGCCCGAGTGGGGCGTCGATCGTTCCCTTCAGCTGCCGCGGGCGGCCCCAGACGACGGCCCGATAGGCGCGTTCGAGCGGGCCGGTGCGGCCGTGGTCGGCAAACTGCTCCGAGAGGTGGCGGTGCGCGGCATCGTTCTTGGCGACAACCATGACGCCGCTCGTCTCCTTGTCGAGGCGATGGACGATGCCCGGGCGCTTGACGCCGCCGATGCCCGACAGGCTGCTGCCGCAATGATGGATGAGCGCATTGACCAGCGTACCGGTCCAGTTGCCGGCGCCGGGATGAACGACGAGGCCGGCTGGCTTGCAAAGCACGATCAGGTCGTCGTCTTCGTAGAGCACGTCGAGCGGGATGTCTTCGCCCTTCGGCTCCGGATCTTCCGGTTCGGGCAGGTCGATCTCGAAGACATCGCCGGGATGGACCTTCTTCTTCGCTTCGGTCACCGCCTTGCCGTTGATCGACACCGCTCCCTGTGCGATCAGGCCCTTGATCCGGTTGCGGGAGAATTCACCCGAAAGTGCGTCCGTCAGGAAGGAATCCAGGCGTCCCGCGGCATCCTCGCCCGCCGTCAGGACTTTCCTATTGGCCGTCGCTTGTTTAAAGGGGTCGTTCATTCCGTTCAAATCCGAAAAAAGGCCAACCATGACCGCAATCGAGCCCGATGACCAGGAAGACAAGCCGCTAGATCCGGCCATGGAAAATGTCCGCCGCAAGATGGTGAAGCTTCAGCTCGTCTCGGCCGGCGTCATGTTGGTCATGCTTATGGCCGTCCTTGGGACGATTGTCTACAAGCTGACGCGCACGGACGCGAAGGCGCCCGTTCAGGCCGCCACTGCCGTCGTTCCGAGCGAAGCGCCGGTCAATGCGGTCGCAGCACTGCCCGCCGGCTTCACCGTCACGAACGTGGCGCTCTCCGGCTCCCAGGTGCTCTTCTACGGCAACCTGCCGGGATCGGAGCCGCGCGCCATCGTGTTCGATATCGGCGCCGGCCGCATCGTCGCCGACATCACCGTCAGGACCAACTGACGGCATGGCGAGCGCCCTCCCGCCCGTCCAGCGCATCGACGACGCCGCCGATCCCAGGATTGCCGGCTTCGTTTCGATCAAGGAGCGCGACCTGACGGGACGGCAGGGCCGCTTCATCGCCGAAGGCACGGTCGTGCTGCGCATGCTGGCGGCTGCGCATCAAAGCGGGCGCGGCTTTGCCGCCGAGGCGATCCTGCTGCTCGAAAACCGTCTCGCCGGCGTTCAGGAAATCCTCGAACGATTTCCGTCGACGGTGCCCGTCTATGTGGCGAACGCGCAGGTGTTCGATGCGATCGCCGGCTTCAACATGCACCGGGGCGTGCTTGCGCTCGGTCGCCGCGAAGGCGCGCCCGGCCGCGACGCCTTGATCGCGTCGCTGCCGGCGTCGAGCCTCGTGCTGGCGGCCTGCGGCATCTCCAATCACGACAACATGGGGGCGCTTTTCCGCAACGCTGCGGCCTTCGGGGTCGATGCCGTGCTGATGGACGAGACGAGCTGCGACCCGATGTATCGCAAGGCGATCCGCGTCTCCGTCGGCTCGGTGCTGACGGTGCCCTTTGTGCGCGAAGGCTCGGTGGCCGCGATGCTGGAGCGGCTGCAGCAGACGGGCTTTGCGATCTGGGGGCTCTCTCCCGCCGGAGAAACCGATCTTGGCGCGATCCCCCCGGCGGCGCGTACGGCACTTCTCATGGGGACCGAAGGGGAGGGGTTGCCGCAATCCGTGCTGACCTCGATCCGCACGGCGCGCATCCGCCAGCGCCCGGGCCTCGATAGCCTCAATGTCTCGACGGCGGCCGGCATTGCCCTGCACCAGGTGGCGCTGATCAACGGCCGCATCTGACGCTCAAGGTTCCCAGGCTTTCCGGTGACCGCAGGAGATGGCTCGATCCCGTGACCTGGCGACCGGTGCAACGGCGTCAACTGTCTACGCGCCCCAACGGGCTCTATTCGCGCGGCAGAATGTCCTTCGCCCGCTTCGCCAAACTCTCCCGCTTGACTGCGCCTTGCTCTTGCTCTTCACCTGCCAGCAGATTGAGGATGGGGGAGGAGGGGCCTTCGTTCGTCGCCGTCAAGGCAACCATGCCGGCGGCAATTGCCGCAACCTCGTCGCGCAGAGCGTCGTCATGGGCGGCGGATTTCGAATTGGTCAGGCGTTCGGAAAGCGCGGTGGCGCGGTTGCGCAGATCATCGGCGGCTGCGGAGCCAGCAATCTCGCTGGCCGGCTGATCGGGCGGGGATACGGAACCGTTGGCAGCCGGTTCGGTGGCCGGCCGGCGTTCCTTCCGCAGCGGGAAGGCGATGCCCGCGGCGCGCAGGGCCTTGGCTGCATCGCGCATTTCCTGATTGGTATCCTTCACCTTGGTCTTCAACCGCTCGATTTCTCCCGCGCGCCGCTCGAGTGCGCTTTCGCGGTCGGCGCTGGTTGCCATCTCACGCGCCAGCTTGTCTTCCAGCCGGTGTAGCCGCGTTTCGTCGCGAGAGAGGCGAATCTCCATTTCCTTGGCATGGGTTGTCTCGGCCTTGAGATCGCCACGCAGGGCTTCGCGCTCGTCGCGCAGCGTGGCGATACGGCTCTTCAGATGCTCGACCTCGGTCTCGCGCGCCACCAGGGTGATCTTGAGATTGTCGATTTCGGCGGCATGCTGGGCGAGGTGGACGCCGAGCTTCTGTATCTCGTCGGATTTTCCGGCATTGTCGCGCTCGACGCTGTCGAGCGTTGCCTTCATCCGTTCCAGGCGCTGCTCGAATTGCCGGATGGCAGAGCGCATGTCCGCCGCTTCGACGTTCATGTCGGCAAGCTGCGCATGCAGGTCGGCATTCTCGCTGCCAAGGCGCCGTGCCTCGTGCAAACTCTTCTCGTTGGCAAGCATCAGCGACACGCCTTTGTCGCGCTCGCGCTTCAGGGCTTGCTGCGTGCGGGCGTTTTCAGCGGCGTAGGCTGCGCGGGCAGCGTCCTTCTGCGCGCGCACCTCTTGGGGGCTGAGCGGCATGGTGGCCTTCAATCGATCTTCGGCAAAGCGCACGATGCGGCGGTGGATCGCCGGTGCGACCAGCAGACCGATGATGATCGCCGTCAGAAAGCCCAGGGCAAAGAGAAGCGCGAATTGGATCACGAGCTGGCCGTTTCAAAACTGTACCGGAACCGGAGTGCCTGCCGGACCTCGCGGTGCGGCAGGCCCTCCTTAATTCCGCATTCTTGCACTAAACATGACGTTTCGTGCGCTGCAAGTCTCCGGCGCGGGATTTTGCCTGCGCCGACCCGACTACAGCGACCTTCGCGCGTCTCTTTAGACGCGCGAAGGTCGCTGTAGCATTTTAGATCTGCTGCATAATTTGCCCTTATATCGATGCCGATTTAAGGAATAATGCAGCTGACCTCAGAAGGGGTTCCAGGTGGGTGTTTGGGTCATCTTGAGGTAGCCGACATTGACGCCGAGCCGCGCGCCGATGCCGGTGCGGATCGGAACGACGACGATCTGTTCGTCGGTCAGCACCGTCATGCCGACGCCAGCGACGACGTAGGCCGAACCGGAGACGCCGCCGAAGCGCTTGTAGAGTGCCGGCACGCTCGGCAGATTGTAGACGAGCATCATGGCGCGGCTGCCCTGGCCGCCCCAGTCGATGCCGAGTGACGGACCCTGCCAGAAGACGCTGTGCTGGCCGGCGTTCTTGGTGTTGAGTTCGCCTTCGCCATAGGTGAGACCGGCGATGAATGCGCCGGAGCCTTCCTGGCCGAGAATGTAGCCGTTCGGCAGGCCGTAGCGCTCGAAGGCGCGTTCGACGACCTTCGCCAAGCCGCCCGAAGTTTCGCCGAAGAAACCGTGACCGGCATCGACGATTTCCTGCATCGTGTATTGGCTGTTGTTCGCAGACTGGGCATGCGCCGTCGTTTGGGCAGCAGCGACCAGGAACAGCGTGGCCAGGACAACACGGCAGGCCTGTGTGGCTGCCTTCATGATCTGATGCATCGTTTCCTCCGTCAGGCGCGAAAATTGCTCGCTTGCGGGTTTGCAGCGGCCGCCAGTCAGACCACTGTGCGACCAGTGAGGGGGCTGGACCATTTCCATGCAATTTGAACCGATGGTCTTAACAATCGGTTTACCAAATGTGGTGTCATTATGATCCACTGATGAACGGCTGCGCCGGGCAGCCCATGACTTGCGTCTTTTCGCGTGAGGCTTTACCGGCGTCACGATGGCGCGTGCCCCCAAGCGGCGGGCCGGCGGAACCAACAAGGATACACGATGGCAACGAATCCGAACCTGACATTGACGGGACCCGATCTGGCCGCGCTTCTGTGCAGCCGGGTCTGCCACGACATCATCTCGCCGGTCGGTGCCATCAACAACGGCCTGGAACTGCTGGATGAGGGCGGCGCCGACGCCGACGCGATGGACCTGATCCGGACGAGCGCACTCAACGCCTCGGTCCGCCTGAAATTCGCCCGTCTCGCTTTCGGCGCATCCGGCTCGGTCGGTGCCTCGATCGACACCGGCGAAGCGGAGAAGGCGGCCAAGGATTTCGCGGCTGCCGAAAAGAAGACCGAGGTCAACTGGCACGGCCCGCGCGCGATCATCGCCAAGAACCGGGTCAAGCTGCTCCTGAACCTCTTCCTCATCGCCTATGGGGCGATCCCGCGCGGCGGTTCGATCGACGTCACGCTGGAGAACCCGGAATTCGACGCCGTCTTCACCCTGGTCGCCAAGGGCCGCATGATGCGCGTACCGCCGAGGCTGACGGAATTGCTGTCCGGTACGCCGGAGGAAGCGGTCGACGCGCATTCGATCCAGCCGTACTACACGGTGCTGCTCGGCGAGGAAGCCGGCATGACGATCGAGGTTGCATCGACCGGTGAAGAGATCATCTTCACCACCCGCGTTGCAGCCTGAGGTTTCATTCTCCGGCTGCAATCATTCTATTCAAAGTCCTTAAAATGTGCGGTTCCGCGCCCTGGCGCGGGGCCGCACATGTGCGTCCTGTTTCTTTCTGCTTGCGTCCATTTCTGGAAAACTTAATGTTTTCAGATGGTTGATGCGGCGAAGAAAGGCGCTATTAAGCAAACTCCGTAACGAATTCTTTCCCAAATTTGTATAGAGTTGTTTCAAGCCTGCGAGTACGCGTATAGGTAAGTTGCGAAGGGAGTTGGACATGCGGCGCTTGATGATTGCCGACGGCTCGGATGTCGTCCGGAAAGTTGGGAAACGTATCCTGTCCGGCATGGGCTTCATGGTTTACGAGGCATCGAACAGCCTCGAGGCGCTTGTCCGCTGCGAAGCTGAACTCCCGAACATCCTGGTCATCGACGCCGGGCTGGAAGGCGCGCTCGAACTCATCGGCAACATCCGGCGGCTCCCGAACGGCCCTTCGGTGCGGATCTATTACTGCGTCGTCGAGGCGGATCTGAAGAAGATGATGGCCGGCAAGCGGGCCGGCGCCGACGACTTCCTGCTGAAGCCTTTCGACCGCAAGATCCTGACCAGCGTTTTCGCCAGCCAGTCGATGGCGGCCTGAGCCGTCACGCGCACATATTCCGGATGAGATGAAAGCCGTGGCCACTGCCGCGGCTTTTGCGTGTTTGCCGCCGGCCGCTGCGCCTATTGAGGGGAAGCGGCGTGAGATATGCAAATTTAAGTGCTACAGCGACCTTTGCGCGCCTGATAAGACGCGCGGCGCTGTAGAAACGACAAAACCCGCTCGTGGCGGGTTTTGTGAACACTCTGGGCCCGCATCATGCGGGGGTCATGCAGGCCCTTGCGGGTATCAGGCGGTTTCGGCGTACTCGGCGCCATCCGGCTCGCGCAGCACGTAGCCGCGGCCCCAGACGGTCTCGATGTAGTTGGCGCCGCCGGCAGCGTTTGCAAGCTTCTTGCGCAGCTTGCAGATGAAGACGTCGATGATCTTCAGTTCCGGCTCGTCCATGCCGCCATAAAGGTGGTTCAGGAACATTTCCTTGGTCAGCGTCGTGCCCTTGCGCAGCGAAAGCAGCTCGAGCATCTGGTATTCCTTGCCGGTCAGGTGGACACGCTGTCCGCCGACTTCGACCGTCTTGGCATCCAGGTTGACGATCAGCTCGCCGGTGGAAATGACCGACTGGGCATGACCCTTGGAACGACGGACGATGGCGTGAATACGGGCGACCAGCTCATCCTTGTGGAAGGGCTTGGTCATGTAGTCGTCGGCGCCGAAGCCCAGGCCGCGGACCTTGTCTTCGATGCCGGCCATACCCGAGAGAATCAGGATCGGGGTCTTCACCTTGGAAAGACGCAGCGTTCTCAAGACTTCATAGCCGGACATATCCGGCAGGTTGAGGTCGAGAAGGATGATGTCATAGTCATAAAGTTTGCCGAGATCGACGCCTTCTTCACCGAGGTCGGTGGTGTAGACATTGAAACTCTCGGACTTGAGCATCAGCTCAATGCTCTGAGCCGTTGCACTATCGTCTTCGATTAATAGAACCCGCATATTCTTCCCCTTTTCCGCCGCCCAAGGTCGTCGTGGCACCCTTACGCGATACGGATCCAGTCGTTGCCTGATTTGGAGGCTGCCACCAAATGGTTAACAAATTCTGATTCCCTCTGGCAAGGTGTATCGAGTTTGTTAAATATTTTTACCAGTCTCCTGATTTCAAACGTGAATCCAGAACGGCTAATCTCATGTGAAACATGAGGAAATGCCACTATCTGACTCTTCCGACTCGTTAATGCCAGGGCGGTCACATTTCGTGCCTCAGCATTTACGGAGCCTTAAATCATCACGCCTATGATTAACGATGCCCGTAAACGAAAGGTTACCAGCGGTAGGCTTTTGTTAATATCGCTGAAGATTTTTCGTTTCCGGCCCCGTTCGGGCCGGCTCGCGGGCAAATCAGTAACCGGGGTCTCGTTATCCACGGGAGTATTGCGTATGAAAGCACGTGAGAGCCTTGTCCGCCTGAAGGAATTTCAGGTCCGGGAGAAGCAGCGTCAGCTGAACCAGCTTCAGATGATGATGGCTGAGTTCGAACGGATGACCAAGGATCTGGAAAATCAGATTATTTTCGAGGAAAAGAAGTCGGGCATCTCCGATCCCCAGCACTTCGCCTATCCCACCTTCGCCAAGGCCGCACGTCAGAGAGCCGACAATCTTCAGGTTTCCATTCGCGAACTGAAGGCGCAGCAGGATGCTGCCGAGCTCGCGCTCGAAGAAGTGCAGGCTGAATACGCGAAGGCGGCGGCCCTCGAAGAGCGGGACACATCGACCCGCCTGCGGGCATAAGCTGCGGCTCTTGCGCCCCGATCGGGCGCAGCCGAACCGCAAGCCTTTGATCTAGCGGACGATTTGATCTCCAGGTCGATTCCGGTCCGGGGAATTTGTGCGCTGGTCAGGCAGGTAGCCCGTTTCGGGGCAGATATTTCCAGCCTTGTCGGGGCATGCGTCTGGCATGACCCGATCCGGCACGATCGTGACAAGACGAAGAGACCCGCCCGATGCCTTGGCGTTCGGGCGGGTCTTCTCATTTTGAGATCAGCGCAAGTCTGTTGAGATCAGGAGAGGCTTGCCGGCGCGCAGCCGTGTCTCATGCCTGGATGACATCCTGCCATTCGGGGTGCCGCATCGTCTGCGCCTTCATGAAAGGGCAGAGCGGAATGATCTTCCAGCCGCCTTTGCGGGCTTCCTCGATAGCGTGTTTGGCGAGCGCCTGGCCGACGCCCTTGCCGCGCAAGGCATCCGGAACAAGGGTGTGATCGACGATGATCAATTGCGGCGACGTGCGCGAATAGGTCATTTCCCCGGTATGCCCCTCGACAACGGTCGAGTAGCGGCCGTGCGATCCAGTTTCCTCGTGTAAGATTTCCATGACAGCCTTCCTTGGCGAACCGGGTTTCCTTGTCCGAAAGCTAGCGCAGAAATCCGGAAATCGAAATCCACCAAACCCGTGCCGCCGGTACACAGACTGTTCCCGAAACAGCACCAATCCGCCTTTCACCGCGAGGCTGAAACGACGGCGGCGGCTCCGGGGAACCCGAAGCCGCCGCTCGACCTATGGCCCTGTAATGGGCGAACTAGTGGCGATACTGCTGGATGCGAGTGGTGCGCAGGCCGGCAAGACCATGATCGTTGATCGAGGACTGCCAGGACAGGAATTCTTCGACCGTGAGGGTATAGCGTTCGCACGCCTCCTCAAGGCTCAAAAGGCCACCGCGCACGGCGGCAACAACCTCTGCCTTGCGGCGTATCACCCAGCGCCGGGTATTCGCCGGCGGCAGATCCGCAATCGTCAGAGGGCTGCCATCGGGGCCGATGACATATTTTACACGTGGTCGCATCATTTCGGTCATGGGACTCTCTACACAAACTCAAGACCATATGACCGTGACCTTAGCCTGCCACATTTAACATTTGCCTAAGCAGGAAGTAACAATTTACTCATAATTTGAGACACTTCGGCGGGGCGCCATTTCGACCGCCCGCCCCACTCAATTCATGGGGCTGCGCGCCCTATGCTTGTGAATTGCTTTGAGAAGAGCCTGGATTATCCCGGAATTGTCATGGGAGCCATGCAATTACCACATTTCACTTTAACTAAAATTCTTGGTAACGAGGCGCCGAAATAAGGATGAGCGTCGTATGCGCGCTCCCGCAATCATTCTTGGTGCATCGTCATAGTTTTCACAACCGGACGCGTTTCTTGCGCGGACAGGCCGGTAGCGGCGGCTGTATTTGTTCGCCGGGGTGAACTTCATGCCTCAGGTGATCTGAGGCGTTTTTTGTATTCTCTCGACCGGGCGCGGTGGCGCCTGGGGATGTGGTGATCGCAGATGAAGGAATCGAATGAACCGGCCTTGCTGCGCGAGGCTGAAGCGGCGGATATTTTTTCGGACGTCGATACGGCTGCCGTCCGCACCGAATACGAACTTCTGCATCTCATGCGGCGACTGATCGCCCGCTATGGTTTTGGCCATTTCATGATCGCGCGCATGCCGCTCGCCGAACAGCAGCGCTTCTCCGAGCGGCTGGTGCTCAGCAACTGGCCGTCGGAGCTCGTCCGCCAATACGACGCCTGCGAAAGCTTCCAGTCGAGCACATTGGTCGAGCGGCTGCGGTTTACGAAGCTGCCGGTAACCGGCGGACCCGAGCTCCTCGATATCGCCGCAAAGCCGGTGGACGAGGCCATGGTGCACCGGCTGCTCGCTCACCCGGAGATGGCCCGCCATTTCGCCGTGCTCCTTCACACGAGCAATGGTGATCCCTTCATCGCCATGCTGTCCGGCCGCCGCGAGGCACCGGTCGGCGTCGAATGCGCGACACTCTATCTGACGCTGGTCCAGCTTTTCGAATGCCTCGAGCGTACCTTCGACACCGGCAATTCGGCGCGCGAGAAGCTCTCGAGCCGCGAGGTGGAATGCCTGCGCTGGGCGGCTGCGGGCAAAAGCAGCGACGAGATCGCCATCATCTTGGGCATCTCGACCTACACCGTCAGCAGCTACTTCAAGAGCGCGACCCGCAAGCTCGACGCCGTCAACCGCATGCAGGCGATCGCCCGCGCCATGCGGCTGAAGCTGATCTGAGCTGGCATGACGCGTCCCAATGGACGCGCGGCGCTGTCGGGTATGGCGGCCGGCCTTGCCGCCGGACGGACAAGTTTCTATATGTCGCGGAAATGAAAGTGCTGCGGCGACCTTTGCGCGTCTCATTGGACGCGCGGCGCCTACCGCATGTTTCCTTTAATCGTAGCCGATTAAAGGACAAAAACATGCAGCAACAAAGTGCTACAGCGACCCTTGCGCGTCTGATCAGACGCGCAAGGGTCGCTGTAGAAGCCGAGCATACCGTGAGCCGAGAGTTCCTCGGCCAAGCATCGCATGAAGCGTGAAACAGGGCCGGCGCATGGATTGCCGCCCGAAGGCCGGATTGGATCCCGTGAACAGTCTCGATTTTGACCGCAAGCCCGAAGATACGCGTGTCGTCGTCGCCATGTCCGGCGGCGTCGACAGTTCCGTCGTTGCTGGCCTGCTCAAACGCGAGGGCTACGACGTTCTCGGCATCACGCTGCAGCTTTACGATCACGGCGCTGCCGTGCACCGCGCCGGCTCTTGCTGCGCCGGCCAGGACATCGACGATGCCCGCCGCGTCTGCGAAACCCTCGGCATTCCGCACTATGTGCTCGACTACGAAGCGCGCTTCCGTGAAACGGTGATCAATCCGTTTGCCGAAAGCTATATCGCCGGCGAGACGCCGATCCCCTGCGTCGCCTGCAACCAGACGGTCAAGTTCGCCGACCTCTTGGCGACAGCCAAGGAACTCGGTGCGGACGCGTTGGCGACCGGCCACTACATCCGCTCGCGCCCGAGCCCGAGCCCGCGCTATGCCGGTCAGCGGGCGCTCTATCGGCCGACGGATGCCGATCGCGATCAGAGCTATTTCCTCTTTGCGACGACGCAGGAGCAGATCGACTACCTGCGCTTCCCGCTCGGGCATCTTTCGAAGGCCGAGACGCGTAAGCTCGCCGAAGAGATGGGCCTCGTCGTCGCACAGAAGGCCGACAGCCAGGACATCTGTTTCGTGCCGCAAGGCAAGTACAGCGACATCGTCTCGAAGCTGAAGCCGAATGCAGCGCTGTCCGGCGAGATCGTGCATCTCGACGGTCGCGTGCTCGGCACGCATGAGGGCATCCTGCACTATACGATCGGCCAGCGCCGCGGCATCGGTGTTGCCACCGGCGAGCCGCTCTATGTCGTCTATCTCGACGCCCGCTCGCGCCGCGTCATCGTCGGTCCCAGGGAAGCGCTGGAGACGCGCCGCGTCTATCTGCGCGACGTCAATTGGCTGGGCGATGAAGAACTTGAAGCGGCAGCTTCCCGCGGCTTCGACTGTTTCGCCAAGGTGCGCTCCACCCGCCAGCCGGCGCCGGCTATCCTGGCGATGGACGAGGAGGGCATCTATGTGGAGCTTGCCGAGGGCGAAGCCGGCATCGCGCCCGGCCAGGCCTGCGCGCTCTATTCCGGCGTCGGCGAGGATGCGCGCGTCTATGGCGGCGGATTCATTCGCAAATCGGAACGCGAAGCGAGTGCGGAAGCCGCTCTGAAGGCGCTGCTTTCCGCGCCGGCGGCCGCCTGAAGCCCTTGATTTCCGGGCTGTTGTGAAAACTTCACATTTTCCCGGAGACTTGGGTTGACAGTGGGCGGAAGCGGGCCGTATAAGCCGCCCGTCCAGTCAAGACGGCTTCCACTTCGAAGCCCTGACGCGGTACCCGGCGGAGTAGCTCAGTAGGTTAGAGCAGAGGAATCATAATCCTTGTGTCGGGGGTTCGAATCCCTCCTCCGCTACCAAAATTTTAGCAATAAATTCAAGTGTATAGCGCCTAGAAATGGGCGCAAGACGGCTACCTTCGTGTTGCGTCGTTGTAGCTCGCCGCGATTTTCCGGAATTTTGACAGCGAAAACCGGAAAAATGTCTTTTCCAGATCGCGTGTCAAAAACGGCCTTGGTTTCGCGCTGGCGGCAATGCAGCCTCATTCGGGGCTGAAGCCCATCAAAAGTTCGGTATCTATCTTAGTAGGATCCAGGTAGCGCGGGTGCTCCATCAGGACCACCAAAATCATGCGGAGATAATCGGCTGCCTGTTTCCTATGGGTGGGCAGATTTGCGGAGGAAGCGCCAACGTCGCGCGAATTCGATTTTGGTTTGCCAGCGTGCCCATGCACGATCTTCGATCGCTCCCCGTACAGCTTTCCAATTTCACTGAATGCAGCATGCGCAGTGAAGCGGCCTCCTGCTACCTTCGCCAGTCCCGCCGCCCGCATTTTGAGTTTGAAAGAGACCGCTTCACCGCCATCTCCGAGGAGTACCTCCAGGCCGATGATCGCATCGAGAAGTGCGTCAACATCATCGTCTCGGCTGAGGCATGCATTGAGTCTCTTTAAAGCAATGCCGATTTTATTGCTCGATGACGATCTTATCAGCCCGAATACTCTCCGAACTTCCCTAAGCTGCTCGCCAGAGACAACTGGGAGGTCCTCGCGTAACCAGCCGAACGCATCGAAGCGGTTCGGGTAGCGTCGGTGACCGGAACCGTACAAGGCAGGCAGATCCCATTGCCCGCTGAACTGCCAGCCCCTCGGGCGAAAAAGCACTTGCGCATACCCGGTATCGATGCCGGTCGCTATCCTTAAACTGGCGAAGCATTGATCGATCAGCTCAAACACGTCTGTACCTGGTGTATCTAGCGCTTGGTGAACACCACCGGACCCTGTGTTTTCGACCGTCCAGTCAGTCGCTACGAAAGCGTGCGTCGCAGCGTTAGAGACCATTTCAGTTGTGCCACCCCGAAAGTCTACCATCATCGATCGAGACAGTTGGATCGGGTCAGAAATACGAGTGATGAACGTACTCTCATCAAGTCGAAAGCGAGCGACCTCAAAATGGGTCAAGCAGACGGGCACAATGATTGCCAGTGGAAGCTGATCGCGAAACAGAGCCATCCAGTAAGGTCTAATGATAAGGCCTGTTTGCAGCTTTGACGGTGCATTCCCGCCATACCTGAAAAGAGCGTGAATTACGCATCTTTCGACCGCAAGTTTCACCTCAAAGCTATCGTCCCAAACGCCGGGTTCACGGCTCCAACTCAGCTTGTTCCGTTTGCAAAAATCCGTCAGTGCAACAACACCCGGAAGCTCTCTGCCACTCAGTTGTGAAAGTGGGCCGGAGAAAATGCCGGACTTGCGCAACAGATACTCATAGTCCGGTGGGGCGACACTTTTGATAGAAGCTTTTCCGATCGAAGGCATCCCACTGTCGAGAACCTCGATCGCTGGATATCTAGTGTTCGCATGCAGAGAGGACCCCATCGTGGCGAGGTTCTGGAGCGCAAGGGCATGCACTTCATTAAACGCATCTAGGAAAAGTCCCAGAGATGTAGCCAAAAGATCGTCCACGGGGCCCCCCAACAAAAACTCTTGCCGTAAGCTAGAGCACGGAGAATGGGCGGATCGCAAGTTCTGCGAAGACCGGTGGTTGCAGAAGGGAGCCAACCGCGTCACGGTCACTTCTAGCACTCAGCCACGAAGAGAAGAGCGCCCCGGCGGGGCGCCCTGGTTACTCGTCGAGTTTCGGGTCGGGAACGTCGTAGACGTTGATGAGCCACCATTCGAGGTACTCGTCTACGATCGCCTCCAGGTCGCCCAGATGAATAGTCAGCAGGTGCGGCTTGGTGGGATCGGAAACCTCGCCGTACTCGCGCATGACTTGGGCGACGCGTTGGCCGAGGGTGGGGTTGTCTGTCACGGGGTGCCCTTCGAGATAATCAGTTCACGTGCCGGCGTCCCTTTGCCGCCGCCGACCGAATAGGTCAACTCCGCCTCGTGAAAGGTGAAACCTGCGAACGTTTCCCGGATCTCCGGAACGTCATTTATGGAGAGTATGAAGCTTCCTCGAAGCCGCCTCAAACGCTCTGCAAGGGCGGCGAACTGGTCGCGTCCGAAGAGAGCTTTGCCATAGTCGTCTTCGCTGCCGAAGTATGGGGGATCGAGGTAGAAGAGCGTCCCCGAGCGATCGTAGCGATCGAAGAACTCGGACCAATCGAGGTTTTCCAGGATGACGCCGGCCAGGCGCTCATGAACGTCTTCGAGCATCGGCGCCAGGCGCGTCAGGTTGAACCGGGCCGATCGGTCGAGACTGATGCCGAAGTGCTGGCCGTTGACCTTCCCACCGAAGGCAAGCTTCTGCAGGTAGAGAAAGCGGGCAGCGCGCTCCAGATCGGTCAACGTCGCCGCGTCGCACGCCTTCAGGCGTTCGAACTCGCGGCGGCTGGTGATCTGGAATTTGAGCGTATCCATGAACTGCGGATAGTGCCGCTGCAGGATCCGGAAGAGGTTTACCACCTCCCCATTTCGGTCGTTGATGACCTCGCTCTTCGGCGCGGCCGTGCGACGGAAAAAGACACCTCCCATGCCGACGAACGGTTCGGCATAAGTGGTGTGCTGGATGGTCGAGATGATCCCGACCAGGCGGCTCGCCAGTTGCCTCTTGCCGCCGATCCAGGCAGCCGGAGGAAGGGTAGGCGAAACCGCCCTCATGTCTTCAATAAACACCATTTCAAAAAGCTCTCGACTCAGTCACTAAGAGCCCGCCCTGCAGGGTACGGGTGCGACGGTTATCGATTAGCGCTGTCGGACGGGATAGAGCCGCGAACTTGACCCCGTCGTCGGTGCGTTAGCGCGCACCGGCCGCCCGGTCTTCACCGGGCAGGTGTTTCACTCCGCATAGAGCGGTTCGTACGCATCCGGCGCGATCGGCGCGGCCTCGATTGGCTCTGGTGCGCGATAGACCGGAAGCTTTGCGAGCGCTTCCTTCATGGCCTCGTTGGCGGCCGCCGCTGCGCGTTCGGCTTCTTCGAGCGGGTCGGTTGACGGATTGTCCATCACAGCTTCTGCGCCTCGGCCCACATGGTTTCGAACTGCTCGGCCGAGATCCCCAGTTGGGCGGCGATCGTCGCGATCAATGGATGGTCGCGCTTGAACTCGCCGGCATACTGCCACTCGATACGAGCCTTTTCCTTGTCAGCGCCGTCCGGCAGCGCGTCGATCGCGGCCTCGACTTGGGCAAGCGAGAAGCCATTGTTGACGAGGCCCAGCCGAAGCTGTCTTGCCGTCAACGGCTGGTTTTTCTCGAACTCGGCGCGCTCTTGGGCGATCCGGGCCAAGGTCTGCACCTCGCGCGTTTCGGCATCCGGGGCGGTTGCGGCACGAATGATGGTGTCATCATCGCCAATGAGGAGCCGGCCTTCGCCGGCCGCCGCGTCTTGTTCGAAACGGATCAACTGGTCGCGGGCGGAATTGACGAGGCCTCGGACAACGGAGTTCATCGCGAATTGAAAGCCGCCGGTTCGGTAGACATGTGCCAACGCCTTTTCATCTTCGGCCGTCGTTTCTAGCAGGACACTGTGTTGCATAAGTTGCCTCTCTCAGAGTTGAAGTAGCTCGATGGTCACGCTGGAGTTTTCCAGACTGAAGTTGGTGAGGCCGACGATGCCGCACCACGACAGATATGCGTTTGCGCTTAGATAGGCGGTCACGACGCGGGCGCTGCTCGTCCACCCATTGACGGGCGCATACATGGCCACCCAGGACCCGCCGTTGAGACCAAGGCCGAACACCGACGCGCCCGATGGCGCGTTGACAACGGCGCAGGCCGTCACCTTGTACCAACCCGCAACGGGGACGTGGACGGCCCTTCCACCGATGCCGGGGTTACCGCCGATTATTGGCGCGGCACCGTTCGCCCCTCTTATAAAATCAAAGTTGGTCGTCGCCCCAAGGACGCCTATGTGCTGCCCCGCATTGAGTGCCGCCGCGCCAGCGCCGGCATAGGCAACCGCCATCGGGTTCTCCCGCGTTTCCACGATCCCGTATCGGCGGTTGATGACAAGAGGCATGCCGAGAAACGCGGCGTTGTCGTCCCATCGGCCAAAGACAAGGTCGCTGCCGGCGTTGGCTCCGGGTTCACCGCTGCCGAAGCCACGCCGGAATATCGCCCACCTCGCGGCGGCGTTTCCCACGGAACCCGTCCGGAAGTAGATCGCCGCGTCTTGGTTGGCCGGCTGGTCTACCCACATCGTTGGCGCCGTCACATGGGCCAAGCTGGAGAGCGAGCCATTGACCTGGAGGTTACCTGTAACTGTGCCACCGCCAGTGCCGAGCGCTCCAATCTTCGACCGGATGTCAGATGCGCCACCCTGCGTCGTGACGTAGTAGTCGTTCCAAACTCGGCCGAAGGGCGTGTTGTCGACCTGCGCAATCAGTTGGCCGGTTCCGGTTTCGATGCCGTACATAATGTCGTTGGTGGTCGACATGTTCGTGCCACCGGAGCGCCGGACAACTTTTGCCGCTGAGGCGAAAGCCCTGTCATCCGCTGCCGCAACAAGCGTCCGGCCGTAGGACGTGAACGCCGTCCAGGCCATCGAGTTCTTCCCGGTGGCATAGGGCAGCTTGTCGACGTCCATCTGCGGCGCGATTGCGGCGAGTGACGCGATCGACGCGTAGCGCATCTCGCGGACGATGGTCGTGAACAATTCGGCGTTCTCGACAAGCTGCTGAAGATAAGCCGTGTCGCGGACAAGCGAGTAGGAATAGGTGCCCGTCGCGCCGGCCCACGGAACGGCCGCTGTCATCTGCGTGTTGCTCTGCACCGAGAGGATCGGCAGGACGTTGCCGGCCACCACCGGGAAGACCATGCCGCCGACGATGCCGGCGGTCTGCCAATCGGTGCCCACGCCGACGATGTTCGGAGAGCCGTTGGTAAGCGTGATCGTGCCGGTGGTGTGCGGAAGGGTCATGGCAGCTCCTAAGCCGGTATGCCGAAGATGTAGTAGCGGATGGCGATGGGCGGGGTGGCACCAGCGGTGCGCCAGCTTCCGGGGCTGTCTCGCCGGTTGTAGTAGTCACCGACGTTGCCGGCGAACGTCCAAAAGCGGGCGTTGTTCTGCGTTAGCTCGCAGTAGGTGCTTTCGCCGGCATGCAACTGGTTGCCGGGCGCCGTGTATCTAAGCCGTTTGATGAAGGGCAGCCGGTAGGCGCTGGTCCATGTCGTGTTCAGCTGATTTTGGCCCTCGGGAGCGGCGCTGCCACCTCGGCCGCCGCCGTGTTCCGTCAGGTACTTGACCATCGGGAACATGCCGGCTCCATCAAACGGGATGTCGTAGTAGACCCCGTTTCCAGCCACGACGTCGATCCAGCCATCCTTGAGGATCTGGACCTGCGGCCACCGGCTATCGATGACAATGTCGGGCCATGCCGGCGGGTCGGCCGCACCGGGGCGAAGAACCTGCAGAGCATTTTGACCGCCCTCGTTGATCGGCCGAAACACCCGGTTGACGCCGCTGGTCGGGGGACTGTTGTCCGCGAGGTAGAGCATGAAGCGGGCGCGCATGTTCGTCGATGCGTCGAAGCCAATGCGGGTGCCGTCAAACCAGTACTCGGCTCCGAAGTTGGCCGTCTGCGGGTTCGATGGGTACATGATCGTGCCGCTGTTATAGAAATGCACGTCGAGCGCGACCATCTCGGGGATCTGGAAGCCAACCTCGAAGTAGCTGACCCCGGCCGGCAGCGCGATGTCGCCCGAGCGAATGACCTTCACCGGCAGCTTGGCAGCAGCATCGAACGACGTCTGGGCCGGCGTTGCCGTGTCAACTGGATAGCCGGGCCTTGAGGTCTTGAAGTCATTCGGCCCGATCACGACGACCTTGCTGCCGTTCGGCGTCAGCGCCGGGGCCTCGTCGACGGGAACGCGGTTCCCAGGCAGGTTCCAAACGACCAGCGTCCGATCTCGCGACAGGAACTGGTTGAAGCCGTCGATCGTGTCGAACCGCGTTATCTGGACGATGATGCCGGATGCCCAGGCGCCGAAGATGTTGTTGAAAAAGGAGCTATTGGTGCCCGTCACCCAGGCAAGCTGCCGGCTGGTTCCCTGAACCCACGACCCGCCTTGACCGTTGTAGTAGTCGTAGCTGTCATGCCAGAAAACCATGTGCTGGTTATATCTGTTGCTGCCGCCGCCCTTCTTCGCCTTGATGTCGTACAGCGGCACGTCATAGCGAAGCTGAGGGAAGTGCTCTTTCTTGAAGCACCAGTGGCTTTGTCCGCCACCGGAGATTTCGCAGTAAACGAAGTTGCCGTTGTTCGAGCCGGGCGGGTAGTAGAGCAGGACGCCACTGTCATTGAGCCCCGGCCGGGTGATCTGGTTGATCCGCTGCATGCCGCCAAGGTTCATGGTGACGGCGTACTTGCTGTTGTAGCGGAACTTCCAGCGCTCATTATCCGGCGTGGTGCGCGGATCATCGGCGTCGTTCGTGATCTTGATACCGGGATAGCCCGTAGAGTCGGGACCGATCAGCATTCTAACCATCAGTGCCAGACCTCGATCGTGCCGTAGTAACCGTCAATAATGAGTTTGTTGGAGCCGAAGATCATCTTGCCGGCGTAGATCGTGCCGATGTCGGCGATGTTCAGGCGCAGCACGCCGCCCTGGTAGACCATGGCGTAGTTGCGGGTGACGCCGTCCGTGACGACCCACTGATCGACCTTCGTTGCGGCGCGGGATTTGAGGACACCGTTTTCGGTGTAGATTTCGTAGTACTGGCCGGTTTCCTTGTACTGGTCGCCGAGGTTGGCCCGCATGACGATCGAGTAGCGGACATTGACGCCCGACTGGTCGACGGCAGCGGCAAACTTGATGAGGCCGCCACCGAAGCGGTCGTTAAGGTCGGCGCTGACACCGGAGATGCTCTGAGCAACCGCACTGACGGCATCGGCGCGGGTGGTTTCTTCGGCGATAATGCGCGCCCGGTTGCTGGCGACCTGGGCTTCGAGCATGCCGGCACGCGCAACCATGACGGCGTCTTGGCTGGCGCGCACGATTTCTTCCTGTTCCAGGCGGCCGAGGTTTTTGCCCACCTTGGCATCAAGTGTGGTGAGGCGCGAAGAAAGCGCCGAATTATCGGTCGCCTGCGTCTGCCGCAGTTCGGTGATCGTAGCGTTCGCGGTTCCCAATTGCGCCCTTAGCGTCAGGATCTGTTGCGCCAGAGCCTCGGCCTCAGTGACGCGGACACGGCGCTCCTCGGAGATCGATGCAAGGGCGGTCCCCAACTCGGCGCGCATTTCCATCTGCTGCCGGTGGCCGATGGCGTTCACCAGGGAGAAGTCAATGATCGATTGGCTTTGGCGCTTGAAGGCCGCCTCGAACTCGGCTTGCAAATCTTTAAAGCGCTGGTTGACGTCGTTCTGCACTTGCCCGAGGCCGACCGAAACATCCGTCGCCTGGACGTTCGGCGTCAGCACGTCGATCCAGGCCGACCATTCCGTGACGCGGTTGCTCTTCGGGACAAACTTTCCGGCGACCTGATACCACTTGGCCGGCAGGCACCATGCGCCTGACAGCAGCCACTGACACGGATGGCCGGATCCTGGTCTCGGGTAAGGCGTCTGGTCGCTGTCGAAAACGATGGCCTGGCTTTCCTTGAACCGAACCATGACGTGGACGCGATCGACGTCGTCCATATCCGCGCCACAGCCGACGCGGATGGCTGGCCGCATGGCCTTACCGTCCGCATCTTCGACCTTGTCCTCCACGGCGGTCCAGCCGGTCATCGGCTGCGGCGGGGCAACGATCGGGCCGAGCCAGCCGATATCCGTGGGCTTTTCGTCGGCCGACGACCAGCCATAGTCGGAAGGGTCCATCTCCTTGAGAAGAACGAGCTGGTTGAACGTCAGCCCACCGGCGATATCGACGACCAGGAATTTCTTGTTGGCATAGCCATTGCGATCCGACGACCAGGCCGTGACGTCGTTCGGCTCAAGCGCGAAAGCCTCGGGCGGAAGGTGGAAGATGTGGATCCGAAAGCGGCGTTCTTCCTCGATCATCGCCTTCATCAACGCCTGGACCTGACGGCCGAATGGGACGGCCGGGAAGTCAACGCCCGTCACCAGGCGGCGATTGCCGTCTTCCGCCTCGAGCGAGCTTGAATAGCGCGCCGGTGCATCTTTCGAGGCCCACTTCTCGGCCGGCTCCGGATACGTCGCCTCGATGCCGTTGTGCGTGTCGCTCAGCGATCGGAACGGCTCGAAGCTTTGCTCCTCGGTCACCAGGATATCGGCATCGCTGAAGGAATAGACGGCAGCGCCAGGCGCGCCGACTAGGATCTTGAAGGACCCGCCGACCTCGGCAATGCGGGCGCTGGCGCCCTGCCGGATGTCGTCGATGACCGAAAGCGGCTCCATGTCCAAGCGGACTTCATAGCCGCACCGGAACTGCTTTTCCGTGGTTCCGTCCGCCCTGATGATCGAGCGATCGCACTCGTTGGCGGCCGCGATCCAGCTCGATGCCGGCAGGCGAAAGGCGGAAAGGTTCTGGCCTCCGAAGATCCACTCGTCACCGTAGTGGATCCCTCGGATTATGTTGTAGTCGGCGACCGCATTGTTATCGGAAGGCTCCCAGGTGCTTTGGTCGTTCCATCGCTGCGGGCCGTTGCCACCGTTGGTGCTGTCCTTGCGCAGATCGTAGAGCGGCATTGGCAGCATCTCGAAAAGGCAGGCGGGAAGGTTGCTGAACTTGTCCGGATTGAGCCGGAAGGTGACGACTGCGAAGGCAATTCCGCGGCCGATCATGGTGGCTTTGAACGGCCTTTGAGAATTGCCGAACTTCGACACCAGCCACGGATCCGCAACGGTGTGCTTGCCGTTGACGAAGCGCACCCAGGCGTAATCGGTACCGCTAACGCGAAACTCCTGGATAGGGCAGCCTCGGCCGTCTGGATGCGGCTCGTTCCAAAGGATGGTGCCCTTTGTGTCGTCGACCCACATGCCGGAAATGCCGGGATGCGGGATGCAGGAAAGCTCGATCACGTCGGTGATGAAGGCATTCGGCGTTTTGTCGACCTGGCCCCAGGAGCCGATGTACTTGCGGATGCCGGCGGTCGCATAAGTGCCGATGATGAATTGCGCCGGCTGGTCGTCGCCCACCCGCACCTGGACGGTGACACCGCGCGGCTCGGAACGGGCTTGCTGCTTCTTGGCGCGGGCTTTCTGGATCAGGCTGACGCCGTACTGAGCGGCCAGACCGAAGGCAAGCTTGACGAACGCGGCAGCGAGCCCGCCCGCTTTAACAACACCGACGAGTGCCGTGATGGCAGCCGCGACCGGCGCGGCCGAGGCGGTCTCGGCCGAGACAAAGAGAAACGCGATCGCGAGCAGAATGGTTAGAGCGCGCATCCGGTCAGCCCACCTTGAATGCGCGGGTGGCATCGAGCAGATCGACCGTCCCAATGCCGTTTTCCATCAGGACGAAGATGCGCTCGCCGTTGACGACGCCGAGGGCATAACCGAAGGGCGTCTCATCCGGGATAGCCGCGATATCGCCGACCGAGGCTTCCGAGACATGCACCTCGGGAAGAAGATCCGCGACCAGGTCGCCAAGGTTTTCGAAGCCGGCCTGGCGCATTACGCGAACGGCGCTTGCGGCGCTGTCATAGGTGCCACGGTAACGAGCTGCGCAATCGACACCGGTAAGCGCCAGCGCCAGGCGGCCGGCGAGGCCCGTTCCGCATTCGTGATCGGACCAGTCGAACGGGCGGCCCTTAATATCGTCGATGGCGTCCTCGAAGCGCCGGCGCCAGTCTGGAAGGCGGGTCAGCTCCATGGTCATGCCTTCTGCCCCCACGGAATGTTCCAGGTCTCGATCGTGCCCGAGTAGAGGCCCCATTCGTCGCCCTGGCGGCGCTTTTGCGCCTCATAGGAAGACTTGCGTGGATTGGTGCGCGTGAGCATCGAGATGGCGTCGGAAATGACCTTCAGGCTGATGGAGCCCCTGCCGCCGATCGCCGGCGTCTTGATCGGTGCGCCATCGACCTCGCCCAGGAACACAGGCGCATCGACGCTGACAGGCAGGCCGCTCGCGGGATCAAGCAGCACCTGGTGGATCTCGACCTTGGCGAGACGCACGTCGTACTCGCGCACTAGGCGCTGCGCCACATCGGCGATCTGCGACAGGTCGACTGTCACCGTTTGCACCGTTAGATCGGAAACGCGCGGGATGTCGCTCACCTGGAGCAGCGCGCCGCCGCCGTAATAGAGGCGCGTTTCCTGCAGGCCGGTGATGCCGCTCAGCACCGGAATGTTGCTGTCGTCGTGATCGCTCCAGATACCCATGCTTTCCGGAAGGCCCGTCGTGCGGTTGTTCGCGGTGACATAGACCAGGGTGCGCGGAGCAATCCCGTTCTGTCGGGCTCCGATGATGGCGGCAAGCAGGGCCGAGGAAATGTTGCGCATGTGTCAGCTCTTCTGGACGGCTTTGAAACCGGCGCCATCCGTGGCGACGCCTTGCGTGGACCCAGGCCGGTGGCTTTCCGGCCAGATGACCATCGGGCAGGCCGGTTTTTTCAGGACCGCTGCCGAGCCGCTCACCACCCAGTTCGGGAAGCGCGGGAAGACAGGCACGATGGCCGTGCCGTTCGCCTCGGCGAGGATGGTGCGCGAAACTTCGACGAAGGCGCTCTTGGTCGTGCCCTGGATCTGAACCTTATCGCCCACGTTCAGCACGTAGCCGGCCGGCAGACCCTGCAAGGGCAGGACGCGCCGATCGGCGCCGATCGCACCCAGAGTGACGACGGCCGAACCGAGGATGAGGCCGCCCGGATCTGCTTGCGGGTAAAGCGATAGCGGGTCGCACATCATGAACGCCTGGCGGGCGCCATCGAGCGCGCGGATCAGCGCCCCGATTTGTTTCAGCTCGTCGTGCAGGCCTTCGTTAAGCGTCACCTCGACGGTCCAGAGTGGCCGCGCCAGCTCGGCCTGCCAAAGATCGCCATCGCCCGTGCCCGAGAACTCGTCGTTGCGCTGGATATCGAATGGCGCCGACGCGATCGACAGGCGGTCGTAAAGTTCGGAAAGCAATAGGGGATTGGACATCAGCGCCACCTCGGCCGGCTGTCGATTTCGTTGATGCGGCCAGGCAAGTTCCGGTCGTAGGCCGAGACTGCGCCCTGGGCCGCTTCGCCGGCTTCTCGGCGGGAGACGTTCGTTACCCACGCCTCGAAGTCGTTGCCGCCCTTCAGCTCGACGGCCACACCGATTTCCATCTCGCCGCCCGCGCCGTTAGCTTCGCCGCCGCCCATGCCTCTCAGTGACGAGTTCGGGAGAACCATCGCACCGCGCGACGTGCCGATGACCGGCTCCGGACCCTTCTCGCCGACGATGCCGAAGGTGCCGTTGGGGATAAGACCGCCCTTGGCGCGAAAGCCTGCGAACAACGAGCCGAAGATGCTGCCGAGGCCGCCGAGCAGACCTCCGCCGCCGCCCTTGCCGGAAGCGATGCCACTGCCGGCGCTGCCGAGCTGGAAGATCGCGTCCAGGGCGTCGTTCATGATCTTGTCAATGAGCCGATCGAGCACGTTCATCGCTGCATCACCAAAGGCTTTGAAAAAGCCCTTGCCGTCTTCGAGGCCCTGGCGAAGATCAGAGACGAAGCCGCCGGCGACGTCGCGCGCGAAATCAAAGGCGTCCTGCAGGGCGTTCGTCTGTGCCTCGGCCGAGGCCATTTCGCCGGCCAGTTGCTTTAGCTCGGCCGTCTGTTGAGGCGTCAGCTTGATGTTGGCGTCGGCCGCGCGGTTAAGCAGCTCCTGCTCGTAACGCAGACGCGCAGCGGCCTCCTCCGTGAGGCCGATCGACTGGCGCTCGGTCTCCTGGACAGCGATGAACTGCTGAGCGTTCCGGACGAGGTCCTGGTAACGCTCCGCTTCTTTCTCGGCATCGGTTTTGCCGGTCTTGCCCTTTTTCTTCTTCTTGTCGTTGAGGGCGTTCTCAACGGCGCGGTCCTTGACCTTCGAGAAAAAGTCGCCAAGCGGATCGCTCGCCATGATCTCGGTGATACGGGCGTTTCGCTCGTCCCAGATTTTGGCGATCTCGGCCTTCTCTTTGTTGACGTTCGCCGTCAGTGCTTCCGTCGTGCTGGTAGCGGCGCCTTCGTAGTCATTCTGAATGCCCGGAAGGTCGACTGTGCCAATGGCGTTGAACTGCGCCCATTCGGGAAGATACTCATTCAGTTTGTTGATGCGCTCGACGGCGCCATTGATCATCGCCTCGATGCCATCGACGACATTGTTCGCGGTGGAGTAGACGAGATCTCCGAGGACGTCTGGCAAAGTTGACCAGATGATTTTCACCCGCTCAAAGCTGTTCTCGAAGTGCGTGCTGATCGTGCGCGCGACCAATTCCACGTCTACGCCGGCGGCGTGAAACGAGTTGATCACTTCATTGCCAGTGACCTTCACGCCGGCGACGATCTTGTCCCAGGCAAACTGGAACCACGGTCCCATGGCGTCGATCGCCGGCTTCAACAGATCCTTGAGGCCATCGGCCATCACCTGCCAGGTCGCGAGCGCAACATCGCCGAGGCCAACGGTGACGCCCTGGGCGCGGTTCACCTCGTAAGTCATCCCGGCGACCGCCACGCTTGCCGCCGCGACCGCAGCCGTGACCAGGGGAAACTTGGTCGCGGCCGAAACCGCCATGTTGGCTGTTTCTTTGAGTGCACGGCCAAGCCCGCCTTCGCCCGGTCCCCAGATCTGCGATATCTGCGAGCCCTGCTGGATAAGGACCATGTAGGCCGGCATGCCCGAGGCCAGCGAAACGAAAACGTCGTTGAGTTGGAACACCAGCAGCTTTTGCTGTAGGGCGGCGTTCTTCGTGGCCTTGGAGACCTGGTCGAGCGCCGGAGGGATTGGGCGGGCGGCTTCTGCCACCCTTTGCGATGCGATCGTTGCTGCATAGTCGGCCTGCGCGGCTTCCATGGCCGCCGCCGCTTTCAGTTTGCTCGCCCGCGCCGCTGCGATCGCTTCCTTTGAGGCTGCGCTGTCGGCTCGGGCAGCAGCGAGAGCTGCAGACGCCTTCTTATATTCGGCCTGGGCGAGTGCGACCGAAGCCTTGCCAGCGGCCATGGCCGCCGTATCCATCCGATAGAGCGCGGCGGCATACTGCAGGGCAGCGCCGGCGGCGGCGCCAGAGGCTTCGCCAGCTCGCTTGAGTGCCGCGCCTGTAGCGCCCATCCGTTCAGTAAGTTTGTTGGCCTTCCCGGAGGTCTGGTCGAAGGTGTTCCCGAGTTTCTGCGCACCGCCCTCGGCGCGCTTGATACCCGAGTTGAGGCCCTTGTCGTCGGTCCTGAGTTCAAGCAGCGCTTCGCCGAGCCTTTCAGCCATGGCTCAAATCTCCTTCAGGGGCGGTGGCTGAAACTTCGACGACGGCGATGCCGGCGGCGGCGAGCATTTGGGGGGTCGGCTTAACGGCTGGGCGGTTGCCTCCATCGGAGATGCGTTCCAGGCGCGACAGCTCGCGACGCGCCTCGTTCTTATCGACCCAACCGGAGCCGAGCCGACCGGCATTGACCGCCATGATCTGTTCCTGGGCCTGGAGGCGCGGCAGCATGATGCGGAACGCCCTGACTAGCGCCGCCGGCGCTTCTTTGAGCCACCACGCGGGGCTTCCACCGAAGAAGCGCTGGAGGCGGGGAAGCTCTTCTCCCCAATCGACGGGCCGAGATCCTTCATCACCGCCGCTGCCGCTCCTACCGCGCCGATCTTGTGACGCAGCAGGAGCATGGTAAAAACCTCGACGACCCGGTACTTCTGAGCATCTGAGAGCTTTGCTCTGACGTTGGCAGGGACATCTACGAGAACCTTGCTCGCGACCTTGTTGACCAAGTCGGCCAGCTCGTTTTCCTTGCCCTTCGTTTTGGAGAGTTCTTCGATCTCTCCGCCCCAGAAGGTGAAGGCCTGGCTATCGAGGATCGATAGCTCTTCCGGAGACAGGATTTCGTACCGCTTGCCGTCGATCGTGATTGCCGGCCGCTCGATCAGCGTGTTGAGGTCGAGCAATGGGTCTTTGGCCATGGAGAGGTTCCTTCGCCGTGTTGGATTGTGAGAGTGATGCCAAGCCGCGCGCACTCGCGCTCGATCTTGGCTAGACGCTCGCGAGCGTCACGCGCCGCCAGTCGGTGGCGGCGCTCTTCGCGTTTGTGGTGACGGGCCTTCGCGTCGAGCGCACGGGCCTCCGCTTGGATGTCACGGCCATTCATTGTCAGGGCAACGGCTTCTGGTGCTGAAGGACGAGCCGCCCGAAGCTCATAGCCTTGGAAACCGCGTTAGGATCGCGCAGTGCGGAGAACTCCAGGGCGAAGCCGGCCGGCTCCCCCTTGCGGTAGACGGGCTCGGGGCTCCCAGACATGAAGCAATAGGGCACCTCATACTGCATGCTCATGTCATCGCCGTAGGGCGAGACGCCGGCCCGCAGCAGCAGCGCCATCGTTGCCACCTGTTCGCCCTGGTAAAACTGAACCGTCTTCGTGCCAGGCGTTCCTGTTCCTGCAGCAGTCGTCGCAACAGCGTTGGAGTTGAGCGAGAGCCGGTAGAATTCAGCGCTGACATCCCACAGCGTGAAGGCGATCAGCAGCTCCTCGGCGGTGCGAAAAGCTTTGATCGGTACAGTGCTGCCGAGTGGCCGAACCTTGTTGACCTCCTGGGTGTGCGTCACCGTCACGCCTTCTTCGTCGTAGCTCTCGTCGCCGGACGTGCCGATCTTGATCCAGTCGACCGCCGGGGCGGCGTTGACGAGCGGAAATGCGGTTCCGACCGGCGCGTAAAAGGCCGTAAACGGCGCTGCTATGATTTCGAACGGTTGGGGCATTTAGACCTCCTGAAGGGCGTGAAAGACTTGAAAAGACTGGAACGCGGTTGGCCAGGCCGCATCGGGGTCGCGGCCGGCCGTGAAACCGCCAGCCGGCTCGACCCAGTGAATGAGGCATCGCTCGACCACGCGCCGGCGGACATTGACCAGCGCGCGACGGCTCACACGCCGCAATGTCTCGGCTTCGAAGGGCGTGGCACCGTAGGAGAAGAGGTCAAGCCGCTGGGTGTCGTGATCGGCGAAGCTGCCGGTAGCGATCGAGACGCCGCCGGAGGGTTTGACGACGATGCAGTTGCGCGGCATGTGCGCCGTCTCGGCATCGGGCAGCTCGCCGCCAAAGACGCGATCGGCTGCAAGGCCCGCGACGTTCCCGTCTGCCTTCAGCGCCGATACGATCGCGGTGATGATGTCTGCTTCCGCCACGTCTGCCTCCGAAAATCCGCCAGCCCAGACGGGCGGCGGAACGTGGAGCAAACCTAGCGAGCGTGGTGCGCCGATATCATGCGCGCGGCTGCGCGCATGTCGGACAGGGGTGGCGATTTGGGTGAACGGCGCCGAGCATCGCGGCACCTGCAGGCTATGTCAATCCTGCTTTACTTCTTCTTCGAGCGGCGTTCGAAGGCCCTTCGAATACGGCTTCCGAGCTTCGGATACTGAACGTCCGCAGCGGGGCGCAGATAGGGGCGCGGGGGAATGGTTACGGACTTGACCAGGATAACGCCGCCAGCCTTTTTCGGATCCGGGATAGCCAGCGCCTTTGCGCGCTTCGGCTTGATGGTGCCGCCGAGTTCCTGGATCCGCCCATACGCGATGTCACGAGCGCCCCAGGTGCCGCGCACCCCGTCGGCTTCAGCTTTCGCATACTCGGCAATGTCGATCGAGCCTTCCAGTGTGCCGGTCTGGTTCTGCCACGTGTGATTTTGCTTCGCGTCGGTCGCCGAGGCCGCCATCGTCTGGTTGACGCCTTCGATCTGCGCTTCTTGCATCTTCGCGGTAACCGGCTTGCCGTACCATTTTAGCGACTTCGATTTGCCTGCCACGTCAGCCGATCCGCTTCAAGGCCGCTTCGAGATGGGTGTGCTTGCGCTGTACCGGGCCTTCGACGCGGAGGCGACCGGGGATGATGGCCTCGCCTTTGGCATCGGTCACGACCGAGATCTCGTCGTCCTCACGAATGTCGGCCGAGAGCGTGAAGAGCGCCCGCATGTCCTCGACCATCGCCGTCTTGTCGCCGTCGACGACTTCGCGGGAGGTATTCGACCAGACGAAGCACTTGAGCGGTGCGACCGGCTGAAAGGATGGCGCCACGGGATTGCCCCACCCATCCTTGCCGATAGTCTGGTTGCGCTCGACTAGCGCCCGCATGGTGAGCCGGCCAGCTATCATCAGGCCAGCACCATGCCGCGCCGGATGGCGAGCGTCTCTAAGATCTTCTCCCGCTCCACGGACACGTCGCCGGCAAGCGTAAACTGGTAGTCGCCGGCGCGCTCACTCTTGAGACCACCGCGATAAGAAAGATCGAGCTGCATGAGCTTGATCGTTGCCTCGTCTCGGGCGGCCTGGTCGCCGGCCGGAGTATAGATCACCCGCACAAGCGGCGCCCAATAGCTGCGCCCGTTCGGACCACCCGTGAGGCGTTGAAGCGTTCGGCCGCCATGGGTCACGCGGTAATCGCCGGAGCCGAGCGTTAGTTCGTCCGCAGCGGCGCCGGTGTTGCCTGGGTCGATCTCGACGACGGTAACGGGCTTCGTTTCATCCATCGGCCGCGCCAGGCGCAGCGTGCGCAGCGACCGGGACTGCGGATCCTCGAAGTCCCCCAGCTCGACGGTGATGGGACCGACCGGGCCAAAGCGCGCCTCGATATCCAGGGTGATCGCGTCGATCATCGCCTGCAGCTCGATGTCAGAGAGGTCGGTTCCCGTGCGTTCTTTGACCCGGTCGATCAGTGCCATGGCTTTAAGCTCCCTTGGTTCCGTCGCCCTTGGCTTCCTTGTTCGACGGAAGCTTGCCTTCCTTCAGCCCGAATTTTTCCGCCGTCTCGTTCGGGATTTCATCACCGGGGATCGCGTAGAGAAAGCGCGCGCGCTTGTCGCCTTCACGGACCAGCGTGTCCTTCTTTTCGGTGAGATAGAGCCTTTCCTGCGCCTGCATGGGCGTTTCCCTTTTCTACTCAGACCGCGCCCACAGGACATGCAGAAAGCCGCCCGTGGTGTTGGTCGTGGTGTTGGTGATGGAACCGCCTTTCCCAGCGGTGATGGAGAACTCGGCCGTGCGATCGACCCGCGTCGGCGGGCTTCCGTCCGTGATATGCTCGACCGAAAGAAGCGTGTCGCCGGCCTTGATCGCGCCGGGGACAATGTGCTCGCCCACGGGGCCGCCGGGGATCATTGCGCAGCCCACGGGCTTCGAGAAACCTGAAATCGTCGGCATTGATGCCTCCTCGAAGTGGTGACGGCCGCAACGCCCGCCGTCACCGATCCAGAGCCTCCCGAGCCTTCCGACCCGCCAGCCACGTCGCCGTTCGCTGGTATGGAGCGCTCATCTCGCTGCGGGTATTAGATGCCGGTGATCTGGCAGAACGCCGGCGGGCGGAAGATGACGAAAGCGAAGCGAGCATCGGCGCGAACCGTGCGCTTGCCTTCCTTGAACTGAGTGCCGACAAAGCCAATCTGGACGTCGATGCCCCTGCGCTCGAAGAGAGAGATCCAGGCCGGCTGGAACGAGCCGACGTAGCCCGTGCCGGCGGCGTCCGCGTCTTGCTGCACGACGGACAGACCCCACATCCGATCCGGGCCGGCCTCAGAGGGACTTCCCCAGATATAAACGCCGTCCGTCGTCCGGAGCAGGCGAACCTCCTGCCAGTCTTCCGGATGCATCACGTGGTGGGTGGGAACCGCTCGGCCGACCGTCCGGATCTTGGTCATGGCCTTGTAGAAGGCATCCGGCACAGGATCGGCGCCCTTGGCATGCGTCTGGATCCCGGCCGTGTTCTTGAGGCCGCGAATATTGGCTCCGGTCGCATCGCCGACGAGCGTCTGACCATCGAGCCGCTGCCGAACGCCGAACATGAGGCGCGAGTTGATGTAGGTTTGAGCCTGCGCCACGTCTTCCAGCTGCTCATCGGTCACCGGCAAGCTGTCGGTGATCTTCTTCACAGCAGAGTTCTTCTCCGACAGCACGAACGTGCTTTCGGCATAGGAGCCACCCTCGGCGGTTTCTGCCGCCGCATGGGTACGGGTAGTCTCCTCCATATAGACGACCTGCTCGAAACCGGTCTGGGCCATCGGGATGATGTCGAGGAGCTGGATCGGGCGGGTCGCCGCTTCGACGAAGCCAGGCAGGCGAAGCGACTGCGGCGCCCAGCCGGCGGTGGTCGCCATCAGGGCCTTGCCGCCGATGGTCTCGAAAGCCATCCCCTTGGCCAGCGCGTCGGAAGGAAGCAGGTTGTCAAACTGCAGCGTGATACCGCCGGCAGAACCCGACTTGACCCAGTCCTGATAGGCTTTTGCCTCAGCCACCATTTCACCGAGCGACTTCACGCTCGCTTCGCTGGAAGAGTTGCCTTTGCCGTTCGGTATGGTCGGCCGGCCACGAACCTTCTCACGCTCCTCTTGGTCTCGGGCTGCCTTCTCCGCCGCGTCGAGCGTCTCGGCCTGCGTGCCCAGCTCGTTCAGCTCGGCGTTCATCGCCTTGACCTGCTCGGCCACCGCAATCGAGCCCTTCACCTTCTCGCCCAGGCACGTGACCCGGTTGAAGTCGTAGCTCTTGCCGCTGTCTGTGGTGACCATGGCTTCGGCAAAAACCTTGCCGAGTGCATCCTGTTTTTCCGCGAGCTTTTCGCGGACCTGCTTCAATGTGAGGCTGGACATGTGTCCTCTCCGTTCTCGATTGGGTATCGGCCTCTCACGTCCGCGTGTGGCCAGATGACAGATCAGCCCGCGTCGGCGCGGGCTGTGAGAAGGAGATTAGGAAAAGGAGGGAAGCGATATCATGCACGCAGATGCGTGCAGGTCACTTCGGGCAATAGGTCCGAACGATGTCGATGGCTTGTCGAGCTGCGATCGAGGAGAAACTACCCTGGTGTTTCTCTGTGCGGTAGGCGACCGGTTCGGCCGCGTTGGCGAACAGGTCGAGAAAAGCCGTAGCGTCTTCGTCCTGAAGACGCAACCGGTTGCCGAGGCGCGGGATGTCTCCAGCGGTAAATGTGAACTTGCGCTGAGTTGGGCCTGCCTTGAATTCAACTTCATAAGACCGTGGGGAGCGATACGACCCGGGAAATAGCGTCGGGATCAGCGCGCCATGCTCCCCGCATGCAACGCTGACGTTCGCACTGGACCCGCCATCTTCGTAAACAGACGCTTCTGGAAAGATTTTTTGATCGAACGCGTCGCGCTTGAAAGACAGGTTCCAGCCGTCCTCATAACCCTGCGCGTAGCTAGTGGTGCCGATCAGCATTGCGGAAACGGATATCAATGCGAATTTCTTAAACATACCCTTTGTCCTATTCAATTTGCGGTGGAGATGCCCGCGCGGGCGAAGCTACCGGAATTCGCTCGCGTTTCGAAGCCGTTTTGAAGGCCATAGACGCGCATCAGGGCTCGGGGCGGTGTCTCCGCCCGGCCCGTGGGGCTGAGAGCGCTCCACGGGCAATTTTCTGAGGCTGCTATTTGAGCCACCGAAGCGCTCCGCGCACCTCATGGGTCGCGGCCAATTGCTCCAGTTCCCTCTGCGCTTTTTCAGTGTCAGCATTGGAGACGGGGTCAAACTGGAAAATATCGTCGAACCGCCGCCTAAGCTCGGCGAGCTGATCCAGGCGCGCCTTGCTCATGCCTCTGCCTTCCGCATCGCGCAGCGCTTTCACCCCGCCCGCTCGCTCAATGATGTCATCGATCTCGGCAATCACCGCGTCGATTTGCGCACCAAAGCCACCGCGCGACTTCAAGGCCAGCGTGCCCGTGCCGATGCCGGCGCCGCGCACGACTGGCGAGACCTCGTGAACGTCGAGACGCTTCAACACGCGGATCCGGTCGCTGCCGCGCTGCTCAAAGGCAGCATCGACGACGCCGAAGCCGTAGGAATACTCCTGGATGGCGGTGCCCTTCGCCAGGTCGAACATAAGGGCGGCGTGCCAATTCTTGCCGGCTTCGGTTTCAAGGTTGAGGTGCAGTTCCGCAAGGGCCGCATCCCCGTCCTCGTAAACACGGGCCTTGCCGAGCGGGATGGCGCGGCGATCGTGAGCCGGGAGGATGTGAGCCCACTGGTGTCCGCCTTCCTTCCAGGAGAAAGCGCCAGGCGCATAGGTGTCGCCGTCATGATCGACGGCCGACAGGATCGCGATACGGGCAAGGCCTTGACCCTTCTCGTCCATCTTCTCGACGGTCAGGCCCTTGGTTTCGGTCTTCATGGTGTTACTCCTCGTCCTGGTCGTCGCCGAAGTGCGGCGCGAAGCTCAACGTTCCGTTCGGGTGTTCGTCGGCTGCCATCTGCGCCGCCTGGTCAGCGGTCGCGATGTCGCCGTGGCGTGCGATGTGGCTGGGCAGCGATCGCCCTGGTCCCAGCCGGCCATCGAAGATGATGAAGCTCTCGACGCCGGCGGCACGCCCGCGCTCGATCGTGGAGATGTTCTGCGCGTACTTGGTTTCGGTGCGGGCGATCGTCCTGGCGCGTGTCTCCGGGCTTGCCCAGGGACCGGCTTCGATGTGACTGGCGATGCGGCTGGCGAGCTGCGGCACGCCTTCGCCTTCGGCTCGTCCCTCGGCGATCGCGTCAAACAACGCGGCGCGGGACTGTGCGGACAGGTCGATGAGGCCCGCCCGCCGTCCGCCAGCGCCAGCGACGGCTCGGGCGACCGGGTCGGGCAAGCTTCCCGAGATCCCCGCCAGGCCGGCCGCGTCTGATACCTCCTTGGCGACTTCGAGATACTGCGCCTCGAAGAGCTGCCGGAACGTGGTCCAGTGCGTCGAGATCCCGAGCTTGTCGAGGATCCGCGCAACCAGCAGGTCATCGCTCTTTTCGGCCAGTGCCTTGCCCTTGGGAAGTTCCTCCTCGAGCAACGGCACGGCGACCTGGCGCACCGCCTTTCCAAGCTCCTTGAAAAAGGCCTTCAACTGCTTTTCGAAGGCCTTTGAGCGTGGCTCTTCCTGGGCAGCGAGCATGCGCAGATAGGCCGTGGCGCGTTGGCGCGCCTGGACGGAAGCCTGGGCTTTCTCGCCGCGCTCTTTGGGCTGTTGATCATCCCCAGACCGGCGCCCGGTCTCGCCTGCAGCCACCTCGATCGCCGAGATCGGACGCAAGTAGATCCGGTGGCTGTCGTCGACGTCCAGGCCCGCAGCGGCACGCGCTTCCGAGACCATGGCCCAGCCGCCCTGGACGCGCCTGCTCCAGCGCTCCGTTTCCTTGTCCTCATCGTCAGCCAGTGCCAACACGTCAGCCGTATCCCAGACGGTCTTCAGCCGGCCGGTGACAGGCCCGAAATCCGGGATGAGCGATCGGTCGATTTCGTCGGCGAAGACGCGACCGATCGGCAGCACGCCGTTGTGCCAGGCGAGCTTCGCCATCTCCTTCATCGTCGCCCCGACCTTGGTCGATTGCAGGCCGGCGCCGAAGCCGACGACGGCGGCCGGGATGCCGAGGCTGGCGCAAACCCGCTCTTCGGCCACGTCGCGCGCTTCCGACATGTTCATTTGCTGCGGATTAAAGCCGTAGGGCGAGACGTCGGTCGGCGCGCCCATGACCAGGGGGCCGCCGCGCCGATCGCCGCTGAAGGCTTGCTTGAACCATGCCTTCGTGGCTTCGACATCGTCGGCCGCGACCATGCCGCCAGCCTTCGGGCTGATCACCACGCCAGGCACGCCCATGTTGCGCAAGAGCGATGCGACGAAGTTGGAGCTTTCCAAATCCATGAAGATCTCGCGGATAGCGCCATCAAGCGGCGATATTCCGAGGCGTGGGTCGCGCGGATCGATGCCATGGCGGAAATGCACAACGTCGGCCGGGTCGATCTTTTCGGGTTCGAAGCCGGCGCCTGGCGAATACATGTAGTGCGACAGCAGCGTGCTGCCGTCTTCAGCTCCGTAAGGCTTCATCGTCCAGTGCGGAACGTACCAGAGTTCGCCCGGCCGGCCGATGCCGTTGCGCGCCTTCAGCCAATAAGCATTCCCGGCGGTGCAGTAGCTCAAGATCGTACCCGACCAGAGGGCGAGATCGCCGTAAAACGGGTTCGGCCGGGAAATGAGCGACATCGCGCCGTGGTCAGCAATCTCTTCGACCTTGCCGCCTCGGCCGTAGCGCATCACTGTTAGTCGCGCCTCGGGAAGCGCACGCTGGATCCACTGGACCGGGCCGGTGACCACGGACGCATCCAGGCAATCACCGATCTCGCTGCGATAGTCGAAACGGGTGCGGCGCAAGAGCCCACTGGAGACGAGCGGGCGCGGGGCGTGCCGCATCGATGTCAGTGCCTTCGAGAACCATTTAAGCATCGCCGGGTATCCAGTCCTTATCGAGATCGCTCTGTTGTTGGTTTTGCTCGGTCTGCTCGGTGAGAGGCTTCCAGCGACCGCCTGCAGGAGCCGATGCCGCCTCGATCGCAAGGGCCAGCGCCCAGAAACGGTCGGCGTGGCCGTCCGCTGTACGCTCGGCCGTGAAGCGGATGTTCCCTGAGGCAGTTACCTGTTTGGTCACCGATCGCAGGTCCGCCCGGATGAACTTGTCGTGCGGAATGCGAATGGTCTTGGCTTCGAAGCGTGAGCGCACCGGGTAAGCCAGCGCCTCTTTGACGCGGGTAGAGAACGTCACGGCCTCGACGGCGTACTCGCCGAATTTCAGCTTGGCATCGTCGGCCCAGCCAATGCCGAGGCCGGTGGCATCCATGGAGGTGCGGCGGCAGCGTTGCATCAATGGCCAGAGCACTTTCTCCTGCTCGGCCTTGCTCATGTTCTTCAGGGTTTCGACATGCCGCGTGTAGAGCACGTCGCCGAGCCGCTCGATTACCCAGATGACGGTGAGGTCGTGTTTGCGACCGATATCGACGCCGGCATAAAACTCGCCGCCTTCGCTGAGGCTCCAATCGACGCCAGAGGGATACTCGCAACCGGCAATCAGGTCGTACTCCAGGAAGGCCGCGTCGTCGTCGGCCGGCTGGCACATGTACTCCTGCAGGAAACTTTCTTCGTCGGCCGCGCCACTCTTTACCCAATCGAAGTAAGCGGCCTCATCCATCTCCTGCCGCTCGTCGTCGTCGGGGAGCGACTGCTGCAGCTTGTAAAGGAAGCCGTCGTCGAGCGCCTTTTGCAGCGTGACGCTATGCAGACTGATTTTCTTGGGGTTGCCGCTTTCCTTGTACTCGCGGACGAGCTGGTTGAAAAAGTTCTTCGATCCGCGGTGCGTCGAGATCACTTCCATTGCGCCGCCCCAGGTGATCCCGGGATAGGCGATCGACCAGAGCTTGCGCGGATCCGGATGCAAAGCGAACTCGTCGAGCACGCGGCCGCCGCGCTTGCCGGCTTGGGCGTCCGGATTGGAACTCATCGAATGAATGCGTTTGCCGTTGGCGAAACGGAGTGTGTAGGCGGTGTGCTTGTTCTCGGTATCGAGCGCCAGCTCGCCCAGGTCGCGGGCCGCGAGATCAAGATTTCCCGACCAGAGCTTGCAATCTTCCAGGAACAGCCGCGCCTGAATGTCATCTCGTGAGGAGACCCACTGGTCGAGCTTCGCGGAAGTCAGAGCAGTCCGCGAAACGGTCGCATAGGCGGTCGACCAGGAGAGACCGATCTGACGGCTTTTCTCCATCAGCTTTAGGCGCGATTTGTCTTCGATCCAGCGCGCCTGGTAGGGGAGGAAAATCGCCTCGGGGTTAGCCGGTATGACGAGGGCGCGACCCATCAAGCACCGCCCATGAGGCGACGGTTGATTTCCGCCATGGTTTCGTCGGAAACGCCGGCCTTCTTGCCGACCTCAGCGACGTCTTGTGCCGCCTTCTTCAAGCGGTCAGCGTACTCCGTTTCGAGCAGCCGGCGCAGCTCGGCCGAGTGGCGCTGCGCGGTCACTGCGGCGCGGTTCGCGTTCGCGAGCGCTGCGATTTCCTTGGCCGAGAGGTTACCTTTTGCGAGGAGTTCGTCGGCCGCCATCTTGAGCCGCTCGGAGATCGCGACGGTCATTGTGTCGGCGCCGTCCGGTCCCATGCCCTCGCAGAGCGCCTTCGAGAGACGCAGGCGCTCGTCATACTCCCGCCACTGGCGAGCCTTCCGGACCGAATAGCGGGAAAAGGTGCCCTTCGAGATCGGCGCAATGCCGCGATCGGCGAGCCTGGAGTTGAACTCTGCGAGGATCGCGACCTGCGGGCGTTTGCCCTCGCGCAGCTCTTCATTGAGCCAGACGAGATCGGCTTCGGCTTCCTCCGGCAGCATCTCCAATGTGGAGAGCCGGCCGCGTCCCTGTTGGCGCTCGGTCTCGTCGGCCATGATCAGCCCTCGTCCTCGGGCCAGGCCACGCCATCGAGCGGCGACCGTCTGTCGACGTGGGCGCGGCCGGTCGAGGTGATGCCGGCAATCAGCTTGCCCTTGTCTTCGGTGATCGTGACCGCGTCCAGTTCCTCCAACTTGCGAAGCTGGGTGCGGACCCACTCGATCGAGCGCGAGATGAAGTTGACGTCGAGCGCCTTCTGCAGGAGGTCTTCGCGCAAATGGCCGTTGAACTCGCGGGCGATGACCTGGAGGATCACCAGCCGGCCTTTTTCAACCAGGTAGTCTTTGTACTTGTCCGTCGTCATCAGGCCTTTTCCCTGTTCAGCAGCCACTCTTCGACGCGGCGGATTGCGCGTCCGGACGCCGCGTTGCTCTCGCGGATCTGGCCCATGTCGCCCTTGATCGCCTCCAGGGAGACTTTCAGTTCGTTGAAATCGTCTTTGGTCGGCAGGTGCTTGACGTCGCCCTCCAGCGCCTGAATGCGCCGATCGTGCTCGATCAGCTTCCGTTCGTGGCCGTTGATCTTGTCCTCGTTCGTCTTTGAGCGGGCAGTCAGCCAGGTGTAGATCATGCTGGTGACGGCGAGCAGCGAGGCGACCGGCCCCGACCAGCCACGGATGACTTCTTCAATCATGGGTGCCCCCGCTACCGGCGAAGAACGGCCGCACCGCCGTCGCGCACTCGATGCATGTCCGTGCGGACGGCAAGGCCGCCCGCCGCTTGGGTTCGATCGGCCCGCCGCAGTCGCGGCAAATCTTGGAGCCGGGCTGGTTGAGTTCGGCGCTGGCGCGGGCGATCGCCGCCTCGCGTTCGCGCTCGACCAGCTCCTCGGCCAGTTCCAGGTCGCGCTTGCTTGCCCGCATCAGGCTCGGCCTCCCTGTCGGTAGGCTTTCACCGCCTGGACGGCCGAGGTGCCGAGTTCCTTTAAGGTGTGTCCGCCCATGTAGAGACTGATGAACCAGCCGGTGAGCGTCATCATGACCGTGAAGTCCATGCCGGCGGCGATGTCGAAGCCGGCGATCGCGTCGACCACGGGCACGATCATGAGGCGCACGAACCACATCACGGCGAGCAAGTACATCCAGCCCCAGCGCCAGGCGCTCGGCCAAAAGCCCTCTTTCTGCTCGGCTTGAAGGAGTGCGAACTGCCCTTTGAGGCCGGCTTCCCAAACCGCGAGCATTTCGGGCGCCTCGGCTTCGACCTGGCGGACCGCCTCCTCCAGACGTTCGGGCGGCTCAGCCGAGACCGCTTCCGGCTCAACGCCGAGCTTGCCCGCGACCTTGTCAATGACGACGTCGACGAGGCCTTCATCCGAACGGCCGAGTTTGCCGACCAGGATCGACTTCACGATAGGAGCGGCGACCTTCTCGGCCGCCGCGATGAGGATCGTGCCGATCACGCTCATGCCTTCACCCCAAAGATCGCTTTGAGGAAGCGCACGAGGAAGCTGTCGTTGGTAGAACCAGGCTTGCTACCGCCGTCGACGGGCGTCCGCTTGGGAGCGGGTTCACTGCGCCGGCGCCGGATCTCGCCGAGCACCTGGCGCACCCGCGTCACCGACACGGACGCGCGCTGCCCGTCATAGTGACCGAAGCCAGACGTGGTCGGCAACGAGGCCCACTCTTTGGCGAGCGCGTTGATCAGCGCATCTTCGCTCATGTCGCCAGCAAGCCAGATGTCGATGCCGCGCCCGCGCATAAGCTCGACGCCTAAGCGGTCCTGCAGCGCCTTGTCGAAGAGCATGGCGCCGCTGAGCTTCAACGATGCCTTGAGCTTGCGCAACGTGGTGCGGACGATCTGATAGCGGCCGAGAGCCGAGGAGTTCAGATAGTTCTTCGGATGCTGCAGCATCTTGGTCTGAAGCTGCTCGATCTGGTCGAGCGTCATTGCGACCAGGTTGCGATCGCCGTCCGTATAGGCGCCGTATGCGAGCGTTTCGTTGTAGCCGCGCTTCTTGTCCGTGCCCTCGGATAAGCCGAGGAGGTCAAGACCTGGCCGGTAGATGTAGAAGGGATCGTTCATGATTGAGCCCGCCTCCGATGCAAGCGGCGCGCCGTTGTGGCGCGCCGTGGATAGGGCTCAAAATGTCAGGGTTGCCGCGTCCTGTTCATGGACGCAGCTGAGTCAGTGATTTGCGTTATGCGGGGAAAAGGTCCATCTGCCGCTCGCCATTGGAGGGGCCGAGCCACCGGCGTACCGTCGACACGTCTGACCGGACCGTGCGGGCAATCTCGGCGATGCTTTCGCCCTGGGCGAACATCAGCTCGGCTATCCAAGTCTTGGCGAGCGGCACCTTTACGTAATCCACTCCGAGCCTGGCGGCAAGCGCCTCGACCTTGCGGGCTCCAATTACCTGCGCCGCACGGCTGCGGGCGGTGGCCCTATCCTTCGGCAGATAGATGATCGTTCCGCCGAGTGCGAGGAAGAGCCGGGCCGCGTCATCCGCGCCGATCGCCTCGACATAGGGCGCGAGGTTTGCCGGTGGCTTTGGCGTGTTGGTGGTTGCCGTGTCGGTCATTTCAATCCTCGCGACCAGCAAGCGAGAGCTTCAGCTCTTGTGCGGTCAATGTCTTCATTCGTTCGGTGAGTGCCACGCGCCGGTGGCTCATTTTCGGGAGGGCCGCGATCCGCCGGTTAAGCTCCGCCCGTTCGGCCTGCAGCCGGCCGAGCGCCGCGTCCTCTTGCCATGTGAAAAGCGGGAGGGGCGCGGCGCTGTGCATCTCATGCCTCTCACGGCGTCCACTTGATCAGCTCGCCGGAGAAGCGGCCGATCGGATGGTTGGCTTGCCAGAAGGCGCCCATGTTTTCCCGCGCCGTCTTGCCGTGCATGTCGATCGCCACGCCGTTGATATGTTCCGGAGCGAAACCATCGGCACGGGCAAATTCTTCGATCTCGTCGCGGTGGAGCTGCCGGCCGTTGATGTCGATGGCAGCGATGATGCTGTCGATCAGGCTGCTCGTCTCGATGACAATCGGCAGTGTGTCGGTGCAGATCGGATCCGGGGTGACGATCTTGCGACAGAACCGCGTCCGCAGCCCGACATAGAGCTGCAACGCTTCGCCAGGCCGCGCGTGCCGGCGGCGCTGGCCGCGAACCGTCTGCAGTTTAATGCCGGTCGCGACCTGCGGCTCGAAAAAGGGTTTGAAGCTATAGGCCACCATCACGCACCCGCCTTTGCGCGGATGCGCCGGCCGAGTTCGTTCATGACGGCGATCCAGTTGTTGGGAGTGCAGCGGTCAACCGGGACGCCAGTCAACTCCAGGACGGCCGCGCGAAATGCCGAGCTGCTGGTCGACGGGCGATAGAGCTTGCGCCATTGTGCCCAGGCGATCTTGTACCCATCAGCACGGTCATAGTCCGCGAGTGCGTCAATGTTCGTCCAGACGACGCCGCCCTCTCGGGCCATCCAGGCCTTCAGGGCTTCGATCGCTTTCTGCGCGTCATCGCTGAATTTCAGGAAGCGGACATGATCGATGCCGGTCTGGCGCTTGACGAAGGCGAGGAGGGCGGCATCGTCGCGGTTCGCGACGATGCCGAGGTTGTAGCAGGCGATCCAGAGCGCCTGCAGCTTGCCGGCAAAGCGACCGGTGATCTTGGCACGACCGTTCGGCCGAGGCGCACTCGGCGCCGGCTTGAAGCCTTCGTTGCGAAACACCGTCAGAACCTTCTGCCGTTCTTCGTCCGTCATGTCCTTGGTGGATGTCTTGCCGGTGACGTTTTTCAGCTTGGCACGGTAGGTATCCTCGTCCAGGCCGAGCTTCTTTTTGGCGACTTGGATGGCTACGATGTACTGGTTCACCGAACACCACCCTTCTTGAACTCTAAGTGGCGGTGGATCTCAGTGCTACCTGCTACCTGGCATCGCCACCCAGGCTTGCGCCGAATCATTTTGATGCCCGATATGCCGCTATGATGAGCAAGCTGCCTCCGGAAAATAAACCTGCGGTTCCACCCTTTTTGGCCGCATGCATTGTGGTTGTCGCAGTCGCGATCCTGGCCGCGACTGTGTCCGATCCTGCCACGCAATCTCCCAGCGACTGGGTCATTCGTTACCAAAGCCTGATCGGAGGTTTGGCGGCAATGATCGCGGCCTACGTCACGGTTGCTCAAATGAGAGCAACCGATGAATTGGCGGAAAAACGACACCACGAACTGTTCGGGGTTAGTGTTCGAGCAGATTACCTGAAGCTGCACCGGGCATTCGGGGAGCACAGGCGGTTCCATGACAACGTTGTCAGTTTGACGCTGCCGCCAAATGACGTTGCCGACGCGGACGATGTGAAAGCTGCTAGCGAAAAAGCGCTTCAACTCCTGGTTCTGTTTGACGAGGTGGAGGATGCGGTGCGTTCTTACAACCGCAATTTTCTGCATTCGATGCCCGAGGATGTCAGCGACCTTTTCGATGCTCGCCTTGTACGGCTTAAGAAAGAGGCCGAAGACGCTGGTCTTCTTTTTGTGAAGGGCTGCCAAAGTTTGACCGCTGCGGTTTCCTATTTCCGAGCTAGCCGAGACTATGATGACGATTATTCGAAACTGCGGAGGGAAGCAGCGCTGAATGAGCTGAATGCCTCGGCAATCTATGATGTCTTCGACTCGTTTAAGGCCGCCGTAAACGACTATCACCGGGCACTGGAGCAACTGCTCAAAGCCTATGGCCGCGGTGGTTTGGGCCAAGCTTGATCGGTTGATTGTCTTGTGGGTGATGGAATGTCCGTTGGTTATAGGGCGTTTTTGACGGCGCTCGCGGTCGTAATCGTGACCGCCGTTTTCGTCTTGATTTTTACGGGGGAGCCCCGAGTGGTCCAAGGCACGACGGGCGGCAGCGTTGTCCGTAATATTTTGTACGATTTTCAAACGCTGATAACCGGCGTCCTCGCGTTGGCTGCCGCATGGTGGACCGTCCGAACGATGCAGGTGGCCGACGAAAAGGCGAGCATTCGGCACAACCAGGCGATGGAACTCGCTACACGATCGGACAGGTTGAAGCTGGAGCGGGCATTGACACCACAACACGGTGAACTGCGTGACTGCCTCTCGTACGCAAGGGCTACCCAGGTGAAAAGGCAGCCAACGGAAGACGAAACCGGAGAGGTGGCTGAGGTGCTTTTTCGGGATTACGTTTTCAGAATTGTGATCATTTACGCGAGGATCAGCAGCATCCTTGATTTGCCGCACTTTAAAGAAGGGGAGACGCTGTTTGGTGGCCAGCTCATGTACGCGATCTGGGACCTGAGGAAGCGCACGTCTTTCGTTGCCGACGACATACAAACGGCTCAAAAATACTACGGCAAGGAGTTCGAACCCGATTTTGTATTTGACGACTGGTTGGAGGAGGGTGGGCCTCACAACATCGACGGCTACGTGGATTACTGCGTGAACGTTCTTCCGGTCGTTTTGCGGGATATGGAGCGCGTTGCCAAGATGTATCAGATAGACCTGTAGCATAGTCATGCCCCTGCTACATCGGAAGACAACTGAGCTTCAAAGGTCTCGACGATAAAATCCTCGCCTGGCGAACCGATCCGGACGCCGGCGATGGTCCGGGCCAGATCGGGCTCGCGCAGCATCGCCTCTTTGTCGATTTCCTCCTTGATGCGGATGAATTGCAGGAGGCCGAGCGCGCGGATGCGTTCAAGAGTGTCCGTGACCTTCGAGATGCTTACTGACGGCGGGCGCAGGCGCCAGCGTAGGACGCCGGTGCCGAGATCAACGGTCTTCGTCTTCTCTCCGCCTGTTAGCTTCGCCCGGTTGGCCTCAGCCCAGATGGAGAGCCCGTCTGTCTTCTCAGCGATCGCGAGCTTTACCGGCGCGGCCTTGGCTTCATAGAGTTCCTTGACCGCCGAGATTGCATCGTTCATGTCCGTTTCCATGCGGGTGAGTTGACGCGTCAGCTCACCGATCGCCGACACAGTTGCTGCAGCTTCGTTCCTGTCCTGCGGAACAGGAAGATTGGCGGCGGTCGTTTTAGTTCTGGCTGTCTTGGCCATAATCGAAAGGTTCCTTTAAGCACTGAGGAGGAGGGGGCTGTTCAGCTTGGTGTGTTTTCCGAAGGCACGCGGCACAGCGGGAACCGCACCACGTTGTCGCCGGCCGCTTCGGACACGGTTTGCACCTGACCGATTGCGACGAGCCGCAGCTCCAAGATGCGCATTTCCTCTTCCTGCTCACGGGCCAAGGCCCGGATCGTCAGCAGGTTCTTGAGGAGAGAGGCGACTGCCTTGGGCGCGAGCTCTACTCCAACGTTCGCGTAGGGCAAGAACTGGCAATAGATGACATCGGCCAGGTCGGACGCCTGGGGAGGAAAGACCTTCATGGCTTCCTCCCGCCGAAATCGAGATGAAGGACGTTTCCGTCCTCCATCCGCGCCGGTCCTTCGAGCAGCTCGCCGGCCGCAGCCTCAATAACGCTGAACGCGGCCCGGCCCTGTTCGCCGAGACGATGCACCGCGAGTTCCTGTTCCATCAGGTCGACGAGAGAGCCGATCGTGCGCAGTTGATCGACGACCAGGCGGAGGTGTGTAACTGGAAGCGCAGTGCCGCTGGTGGCGTGCGCCTGGATCTCGGCCTGCAGCTCGCGGATCGCGATGCTGGCGGTTTTGTCGAGGATGCTGCTCACTGCAGATCCTCCACGTCGCGGTTGGCCCAGGCTGCCTTCAGGTGCTTCAGGGACAATTCTTCCTCGGCGCCGATCGCGGCCATGAAGGCGAGCTTCAGGGTCTTGTCGATCTGGCCGAGTGCGCCGCCCTTTTTGCCGACGCCGGTCAGGAACTGCACGCAGTCCTCGGAGGTCACGCCCCAGGCGGCGATGTAAGCGGTGATGTCTTCGACGTAAGGGGTGGCGCGCTTTAGGCGCTTGCCGATACGGCGCTTCAACTGCGCGTAGCTCGGTCCGCCGCTGGACTTGTTGAAGCGGGTGTAAACCTCCTCGTTCCCGACGAGGGCGATGCCGCATTTGTAGATGTCCATGAAATGGCGGAGCTAGTTGATGGCGTCGTCAACGAGGTTCTGCGCCTCGTCGACGATCAGCAGCGTGCCGCCGCCAGTTCGCGCAAGCCTGGCGCCGATCGCACGCGTCAGCTTCGCGGGGTTCACCTCACGCACGCCGATCTCTTCCGCGATCTCCACAAGCATGCCGTGAACGGTCTTGGTGTGGGGGCTGATGGTGACATGAAAGACGTGCGGCCTGGTGGCAGAGTATCGCCGGCAGGTCGCCGTCTTGCCCATGCCGGCGCCGACGGTGATCATGACCATGTCCGCTGTCATCTGCGCCCAGTGCAGGGTTTCGAAGATCTCGCGGCTGATCTTTGTGTTGATGAAGTCAGGCGACTGCGGGATGGTGGCGGCAAGGCTCACCCCCTCGTCAAATGCTTCGAGCCAGTTGCGAACCTGCCGGTTGAAGGGTTCGATCCGGCCGATGTACGTGCCAGAAAACCACTGGCTGAAGGTCGCCGATGACATGCCGATGCGCCGGCCGGCTTCGGCTTTGGTGAAGCTGTTCGCTTCTGCGATCTCACGAACGCGGGCGTTCAACACTTCCCAGTCCGCAACATCCTCGTGGGAGTGCTTTGCCTTGAAGTCCTGCGATGGCGTCGGCCGGTCCCAGGTGCCGGCTGCAGGACTTGTGGACACATGTGTATTCATCTAAAAGGTTCCTCGTTCAGATGCCCTGAGGGGCAGATTGTTGGGCGGGACTTGCACTCCCGCCCTGTTTTTTTGTCGGAACCGCACTCAGTACATTTCGGTTCATGCTGACGGCCGTGACGCCTTACTTTTCGGCCGTATTCCCTTTCGAGAATGGGAGGATCGAAGCCCCGCCTGACACGCGGGAAAGGGCTTTCGAGAAAACGTCGGAAAACTCGTCGTCGCTGATCGCCTCTGCAGGCGCGGTCGCGAGGTTGCCGGTGAAGATGCGGGTGACAGTCGGTCGGACCGACTCGGGCCGCTCGGCCTTGCGTCCCTTTTCCAGAATTGCGCCGAGTTCCATGGGCGACAGCTTCCGGTGCGCCTTCGCCAGGGCCGCATTCGCCTTGCGGTAATCCGCGCGATTGCGGGCATGCTCGCGTGCAGCGTCCTGATTGTCGAAGCCGGTGTCGGCAATACAATCCGCATCGCAGATGAAGCGATTGGCGAGATCGTAGACCTTGATAGGCTTCGTCAGGTGATCCGGGTCGAACCGGATCGTCACCTGCTTGCCCATGTACTGGTTGAGTTCGCGGCTCCAGTAGCGGTTGCCCATGAAGTGGACTTCGCCGCTGCCCTTGTGGGTTCGGATCGCTTCGGATGCGAGAAGCCAAAGGAAACGCTGTGCTTCGGTCGCCTGGCGAACGATCGTCGTCGGCAGTCGCATGCTTTCGGCAAAGGTCTCGTCAAAGCTTCGGCCCTTTGCGGTCTCGGTCCTGCGGCCTATGCGGGCATTGTGCTCGGCCACTTCCTCGGTGATGAGGCGAGAGAGGTCGGCAATGTCTATCGCGGAGGTGCCATAATCCTCCGGCTTCTCATTGGGGTTCTTCCCGGTATAAGCGCCAGCGCAAGTAGGGTGCTTTGACACGTTCTCGGCGAAGTCGCCCCAGGCGCGCTCGACCGGCTTTGACTGGCCGGATTTGGGTAGTACGAAATGGGTCTCGATCTGCAGAGCCGTCAGCAGCCCTTGCGGATCTTCCGGCCGGACCTTGAAGCGGTAACGGGTCTTAGTGCCGCCGGAAATCTTCTTCGAGGCGAAGGCCCGACCGTTGTCGAGGTAGATGCGCTCCGGGATGCCGAACTGCTCGACCATGTCGCCGACAACCAGGCGCACCACTTCCCAAGTCTCGGCTTCGGAAAGACGCCAGGCGAGGATCTTACCGGAATAGAGATCCTGGATGCCGACCAGATAAAGGCGGGTCGGCTTGTCGCGGCCTGGAAGCCGAACGAATAGGTCGAGTTTGTGACCGTCCATGTTGACGGCCTGCATCGCATGCAGGTGCGAGCGGGTTCGGCGCTGCGCGGGGTAAAGCGTCTTGGCGCGATCGGAACCTTCGCGGGTCGCGACTTGGATCGCCTTCGGCACGTCAGCGTCCATACGGCGACGAAGCGAGCGCTCAGAGGGTATCGGCGACCAGCCGTGTTTCTTGGCTGCTGCCATCATGCGGCGGTAGCACGCTGAAAAGCCAGGCTTACCTGGGCGCAGGAAGTCGGACTTAAGGAAATCCCAGGCGTCGGAGTGGCAATCAGAGACTTGCGCGACGACACCGTCAGCAGACGCGGTATTCGGCGCGAGTGCGGCCAACCAATCTTCCGGGTCGACGCCCTGGGTGGCCTTGCGCCACTCGTAATAGGCGGACTTCTGGACGCTGGCGTCGAGCGTTGCGACGGCGATGGCCGCTGTGCGGTTCAAACCGCGATCGCGCGCGAGCTGCTCGACTCGGTTGATAACCTTCAAGCGCTCTTCACAGACCGCTTTCTGTGCCTTCGAGAGGGAGTTGAAGCGCGACCAAAGCAGGTTCTTTCGTGCGCGGGCCTCGTCCCATCCGGCCGGATCCGGAGCGTGCCGGAGCCGAACCTGTGCGGCCGAGGGCAACAGCGATATGTGATACTCGAAGCCACCGCCGCGACCGGCGCGCGTCCGTGCCTTGTCGGTCGAGCGCCAGCCGAATTGGGCAATCATCAGTTCCATGCCCTGGCGGGTCTGCGGCAGGTCGGGCAGACGAGCTGCCGCGATTTCGGAGGACGTGAGCCACTCCTTCATGTGCGTGTCCTCCTGATCGTGACGGGGCGAGATTTGAGAGACCGCAGCTCCTGGCGGATGCTCTCTTGCTCTTGCTGAAGGCGGGCGATTTCGGCGAGGCGGGCTTCGTCACCGACGAGGAGGGTGGCGCCCTGCTCGGACACAGCTTCATCCCAAAGCCACATGGCGCCGGTCGCATGCACGAAGGCGGCGAAGCGCGGCAGGGTGATGTCGTGCCCGTCCTTGCTCTCGGCCGTGTAAGCATCGAGCATTGCTTTGCTGATCGACGGCAGGCCGAGATACTGCGCCATGCGGGCGGCGATGGTTGGCCGGTCGTACGGGCATTCGCGGATGGCGCGGGCCATCGCGCGCTTCATCTTCGATCGGTAGCGGTCGATGTCGATCCGCGCGACGGGCACGCGAACCGGGAATAGGGGCTCAAGGAACAGATCGAACTGGGCGGGGTCGCGCTTCATTCCGCGGCCTCCAGGAAGGAGAAGTCCTGGCTGTCGCCGACATGTGCGAGGAACCGGCGCCGGGTGTCTTCATTGGCGGTCTTCCAGGCGGCGACAAGTTTGCCAAACGCGGCCTCTTGGGGGTCAGCCTTGATCGGCTCACCCTTCAGCGAAGACACTACTTTTTTGACATCACGGTCTTCCCGCAGAACGCTCGCAATGCGCGCTTGCTCTAACGGTCCCATCTTGGCGAGTTTGAGCAGAAGGGACTGATCGTCCTCCCCCCCAGTTCCTCGCAAAAGGGCGCGCAGATCTGGATGCAGGTTAAGCCCGATACGGGTGACCTTCTTGTAGGTTGTCTCCCCAAAGCCGAGGCGTTCCTGCACCTGCTTTGAAAGCTCGCGGCCGGGTGCGAAGATCGAAGGGCACTCGGTGCCCTTCGATTGCTTCAGGTTTTTGGTCCGGTCGATTTTGCCGTGCTTTTCTTCCCAAAGCTCGCGGTACTTCATCACGAATATCGCGCGGTCGAGTGCAGACAGCTCGTTGCGATAAAGGTTCTCGCTGAGTTCCAGGAGCTGAGCTTCGACTGCATCCGCCGAGACGACAATCGCGTCCAATTCATCCCAACCAATAATCACGGCGCCGCGAGTGCGGTGCCCGCCTGCGACCAACGTCAGGGGGGTCTTTCCCTTGTTCGCCGCCGGTGTGCGGCGAACCATAATCGGACTGATCTGACCGCGCTCGGCCATCGAGGCGCCGATGGCCTGGGCATGGTCCTCGTCGATTGGGCGTGCGCGTTCGCCGATATGGATGTCTGAAATCTTCGCGCGGATGAACTCGGCCATTTACGCTGCCGCCTTTCTCAACTGTTGCATGAAGATGTCCTTCGCCCTGGCCGCCATGCGGGTGTACGCCTTGGCGAAGACCGGGCAGCCGAGCCGCTCGTCGATCTTGCGAATGGCGAAGGAAATGGACGTGCGTTGCCGCGCCTGCATCTTGACGATGCGACGGCGCGGCACTTCGAACTCGATATGCAAGATGTAGATTGCCACCTGGCGTGCGAGCGCCGCGTCGAAGAGGTCACGCGGCGGCCAGATGATGTCGCGCACGGCGATGTGCGAGAAGTGCGACTGCACTGCCTTGACGCAGCACGCCAGCATCACTTCCAGGCGCTGATGTTCGTCGTAAGGGTTCAGCATAGCTGCTTCCCTACGGCGATGGCTGCGGCGAGGAGGCCGCACAGCGCTACGCTAAACAAAAGCGCTGTTTGGGCCGCATTACACAAGCGGGACCGGGACGGGATGAAGGGGTTTTCCATGTCTATGCGCCCGCCTTTTTTTGGCGTTGCCGCATGGTGGGTGGGCGCTCATAGTTCTCACGCGGCTGAGGGGATCGCCGCTGACCGGAGGGCTGGTAACGGCTCGGCCACAACAAGTGCGCCTTTGTACCGAGAGCAGCAGCGATTGCCTGTTCCCCTGCCATGTTGGGTTCGCGAAGCGTCGTTCCGGCGGTCCCACGTGACAGGTAGTAGCGACGATCGATGTCGTAGGTTGTGAGGCCAGCAAGGAGGAGCATGCTCTTAACAGAGGCAAGCTCCTCCAGCTTGTTGGCAGCGCGGTCGCGTGGCTTGTCCGTCCTTTGGGGGCGGTGCATAGTCAATCCTCGTTGTGAAGAGGGAGGCCCTGGCCGGTCTCCCTTTTCATTGGTGATTTGTTCCGTGTTCATGGAAAGGGTTATCGCAAATTATTGCGATGTTCAACTGGGCATCGCAAAATATTGCGATAGCGAAGTAAGTGGCAGAATTTTCTTACGACGCGATCATCGAGCGCATCCTGAGCAAGAACCGCTGGGGAAATGAGGGCGCGCTAGCTGCTGCGTTTGGTATCGCGCCCAACACGTGGACTGCCTACAAAAAGGGAGTTCGATCATTTGGGTTGCATGAGGTCGCAAAAATTTGCGATCTTCTCGATGTCAGCCCCCACTGGCTGCTTTTTGGGACTGAAGCGGCAAAGTCTGACCTTCGCGAACTCGTTGAGGCCTTGGTGCGCGAGTTGCACCGAGAGACGGGCGTTTCATTGCCTGAACCTTCAGCAGAGCAGACGGTCGCTCATTACCTAGCAAAGCTAACGTCGCAACTTGTCGATCCGGATGACCGAGAAGAGGTCGATCTCAGGCTCCGGCTATTGCGCAAAGAGGTTGCGAAAGATCTTTCTGAGGCTCAGGCAACACCAGGGTCAGGGAAACGCTCGGCCTCATGATCGTCAAGCCACGCTTGGATCAGCCAGAAAAGCAAGCACATGGGATCGCGCCCGGTTTTGCCAGGATGTTCGAAAAGTTCGGTTTTGTGTTTGAACCAGTCGACGCACCGAGAGGCGGCGCGGTGGACGGGCGCGGGGAACAGCGCCCGTAGTCTCAAATTCGCATAATTACCCTCGGCACCCTAGAATTGCATAGATAAGCTAGGGATCTCGATGTTTGCGTGCAAGAGGGGATCCTGCCACTTATAGAGGTGGCGGACTTGCACGGTTTGGAACGGGGCGCGATGGCAAAGGCAGTGGACGTAGCGTCGTGGAGAAAGGCAACTCCGAGGGAAGCGACCGAATTCTACGAACAGAAATCAGCGGTCCGAGGCAACATTCTGATCGTCAGAACGCATCTTCGGCCGGTCGACGTCTACGCATACCTTCGTGCACGCTTCGGGACGCCGAACGGATTTCAGAACTTGTTGCGCCGGGATGATAGCGACAACTGGATTCATTGGGACTTCGTCTTGAGGGCGGAGGATGTCAATGTCTACATACAAGGAACATCCCGAGATACTCATTTCATGATAGCTGAGGCGATGAGCGACCAAGACTGGAAAAATCTGATCTTGGGCCTGAAGCGGGACTTTGGCCGCATGGGGCAGGCCAAGTCGGAGATGACTCGCTCATTTGAAAAGTTCGTGGTTTTCCAAAACAAGTTCGTGACGCTCGCTGACCTCTGTGCGGAGATGCACGAAGCGATCACCGATGCACCTTCTGAGGGGATGGCGAAGATGCCTGACCTCGCTTCGAAACGTGCAGTTAAGCGATGGGAGGCGCAGGAGAGACGGCGAAGCAAGCGCGTCAACGATCTTTACGGAAACTGTCTGAAGCTGAGGCTCCTGACGCCCATAATGGCCGAGGCCTTTATCAACATGGTTATCCTCGTCTTTTGCAAGGATAAGGTTCGTAACGATCCCGAACTCTATGGCGCATTCATTCGATTGAAGCTTCCCGAGCGACTGGCTGCCCTCAGTGAGCATTGCGATGGCTTCTCTCGGCCAATCGATCTGAAAAGCGCGATCTATGGCGACTTCAAGCGGGTGATGGACAAACGCAATTTCGCCATTCACGGCAACATGGACCCAGTTAGAGAGCAAATCGAGACCGTCTATTTTGAAGGTACTAGGCCACTGTTTGTCGACGGAGGAGACAATATCGGCAGGCTCTATGAGCACCTTGAAACGATCCATACGCCCCAGGTTGTCGTGGCAGACTATGAGGCTGTCCACCTCTTCTTAGTTGAGATAACCGACCACTTGACTGATCGCCATCGCATCTTCTTTGACCAGGTAATCACTGACCCATTCCCAGGCTACGAAGTTCATAAGAAGCGTGTCACCAGGATCCTTCCCAATCATAACATTCGTGGAGTAATGCCCGGCATGCGCTATGACGACGAACTCGATGTGAGCTGGTGAACGGCCGACTTTCCACCGTCGAGCGAATATCCACCAACTTGTCACGCCCTGCGAGAGCGGCGAGAATGGGATGTCATCAAGGTTGTCGTGAGATTCGGCGTGCAGGAAAAACGATATCAAGTCTTCATAAGCTCGACGTTTATGGACCTCCAGGATGAGCGGCGGGCCGTTCAAGACGTAGTAATAAGTACCGGCGATTTTCCGGTGCAGATGGAGTCGTTCCCCGCAGTCGACGATGATCAATTTGAGTTCATTAAGTCGCTCATCGATCAGTGTGACTACTATGTTCTCATTGTTGCTGGACGGTACGGAACTGTCGCGGAAGACGGTCTCAGCTACACCCACAAAGAGTTTCAGTATGCGGTTTCGAAAGGCGTCCCAGTTTTGGTGATGCTGCATGGTGATAGAGGTTCGATTTCTGCGGACCGAACGGAAATGACGGACGACGGTCGCAGGCGGCTAAGCGATTTTATTGCGGAGGCCGAAAAGGGCAGGTTGAGGAAAACTTGGATAACCCTAGACGGACTTAAGCTGGCCGTTCGGGAAGCCCTCGACCACGCCAAAGCTACAAAGCCGCGACCGGGTTGGATACGCGGCGACGCGGTAACGAATTTGCAAACGCTGGAGGAACTAAACGCTATCCGAAAGGAAAACGATAAATACAGGCAGGCTCTAAGTAATTTGCATATCGATATACCACTCCCAAACATTCCTAATCCGACCGATCCCTTAAGCGTCCGAATTTTTGCGAGTGCAAAGAACCGAAGTGGTGCGAAATTTACCATTCGGGGTACCTGGATCTCGATTTTTCCCACGTTTTACAGCAGCCTCGAATGGGAGGCGGACAACTACACGGGGGAGTGTCATATCGACGTAGCTCGATCGTGCGTCGCTATAGGATCTGCTCTCGCCGGAGAGGTCTCGCGAGGCAACACGTCCGAAATGTTTAGGATCCACAGCGGGACGTTTGATCGCCTGGTGAGCTACTACGCGGAGGTTGGCTTGATGACGACCGACGGGACGCCTCCTTTCACTGAGGCTGCGCAAAAGATCGCTCGACGTCATCGGATCAGCGGCGGCCCGTCGTCAGGGCTGGTGTTGAGCGAAGGCGAAATTATCGTGGTTCCGGCTCCTCAAAACCCAGACGACGACATTCCATTCTAAGAAACAAACGTGCGCCGTCAGGCAACGCGAAACATGCAAGCGACAATGGAAACAGCGCTCATCGCTTGCATGTTTGCAAACATCTCGTTTTACGCCGATAGCCTTGGAATTCCGGGGTTGCGGAACCCGACGGACCAACATGCAAGTCGCTTGCATGTTCAAATTGGAATGCCGGCCGACTTCAGCGGGCAAAAAGCGACCAGTGCTCCGACGGGAAAGCGGTCTCAAAGCCGGTTTTCTGCGCTTTCATAGACTTCTCAAAGGCAGCGCGGGATTTTTGAATTCAGCCCTGCAGGATCGCCCGATTTTACGGTTTTTATCACACTAGGCTGTCCAAGCCGCTTCCCGCGACAAACCACTCTTCCCCACGGGCAACTCGTTGATTTTCAACCATTCCCCGCCGGTTTGTGGGTCTCCCCCGATCTCTCCGGATAATTCCGGATAAGCTTGGCGGACAACAGTCGTGTTGCAACGCAGTTCGCTGCAATTCCGGGTTTTTCCAACTGGGCTCGGCGGCTCCACGCGACATGAAGTGCAACATGGCTTTTAGCCATGTCTAGCTCGCCGCGATTTTCCGGAAGAGGAAGCGAGCGACAGAACGTTGAATTCCTGCGACAGTGTTCTTGTGCGCTTGCCGGAAGGTTGACTGAAATCGCGCATATAGGTTGGGCGTGATGGAAACTGAAATTATCGCTTCTCGAGGCAAGACTGCCTGCATGCTTCTGGGATCATTGGCCTTTGTCGCCGTGGGATTGTTTGTGCCCGACCGCGAAGGCAATTATTTGATTTGGGGTGCGGTGTTCTTCGCCGCCTGCTCAATAGTTCTCGTTGTCCTGCTTATACGACCCCAACGGCTCTCATTAGACCAAGAGGGCCTGACACTGTCTGGTGGGCTTCTTCGTTCACCGACAAGAATAGCTTGGCGCGATGTGTCAGGATTTTTTGTTGTTCCGATCCGCCCGGGCGGCAGTTCGCTTATCGGCTTCAACTACAGCCCTGGAGCAGCCAATAAGCCGAAGGGGGCAGCGTTTTCACGTCGACTTGCAGGTGCAGATGGCGCGCTTTCAGGCGTCTGGTCGGGCTCGAACACCGCAGTTGTCGATAAGCTCAACGCCTATCGCGAATACGCGCTCACTTTAAAATAGTCGGATTGACGGCGAAGCAATTCAACTCCGCCCATCGCCGCCAACGCGCGTCACGCAACAGCCCATATCGACTGCGGCGTGGGGCACAATATCAGGCCACAAAGCGCCCGAATGAAATCTGGGGGTATGGCGTGAAACGCGCCTCCGCTACCATTCTCCAATATGTTTGATCCGAATACTTGGGCAGTGTTTTTGCCCGAAAACGCATCCGCTATAGCGGAGCTTTCGGGATAGATTGGCGCGGCAGCGGCTAGCTGCCTTCTCATTTCATTCTTGTTGTTGATGCGATGCCGCGAGCTTCGCCAGGCGAAGCGGAAGCGAGTGCTTCCGCAAGGGGCAGAACCATCCCAAAATATGCAAGCGACCGCCCCCTAGCAGGGAAGGGCCTCCACCCTCAATGGTGTGTCGCCTTCAGCGGCAATGTCAGGGCCGGCCCACTTCTGACACCGAACTGCCTTCTGAATTGCCTCGACGCGCTGCCGTCAAAGAGCGACTGCGGCAGCGGTGCACCGATGGCCCATTTGTACTTCGCGTCCGAATCGTTGCTCAGCTTCTGGTGCATGATCGCGCTCAAGGGCAGGACATATTCCGGCTTGCGCAGGCCTCTCTCGGAGTTGCCCAGCCATGTCAGGACGACGAGGATTTCGCCGCCGAGCTCGAGTGCGTCCAATGCCAGCTGCTTCCCGCCGACGGATGCGCGGACCGCCTGTTCGTGCAGCTTGAAGGTGCTGAGCTTCAGCTCGTTTTGCGATTCTGCCATATTTGCCTCGGCCCCTTTGGGAACATTGATAGACGCCTGTTTCGAGCGTTCGATTCGCTCGATCGGCGTTGCCTATCATAATCTCTCCGGCCGTTCATGGGGCGGCTGATCGATGCAAAAAGGCGCCGCCATCATCGATGGTAGCGCCTACAGATCGTTTCGCTCGAAGGAGGTGCCGACGGAGGAAAGCCAGTTCGACACGCTGCCTGACTTTCGCGGCCGGAACGAGGGCCTTAGTAGTGGATCGACGAAGTGATCGTCGAGTAGTCGGGCAGGTTGATATCGGCGATTTCGGCCGCCCGATATTGGGACAGGGCGAAGTGCATGATGGCGATCACGGTGATCGAGAAGACCAGTACGGTGACGTTGACGCCGAAAGCGGTTTTGATCATGTCCGTGTCCTCCAAGCCCTGCGTTTGTTGACGTGTGTCGGTAGAAACCGTGACATAGAGACTATCGTGTGGCGTCAGCTGCGCTGTTCCCCGGGGAACATGAGATATGGTTACTGGAAACTTAATCGTCGTTGCCTGAAAAGCGCACCTGGCCGAACGGCTTGCGATCGGGGCGCCCTCAACTAGAGTGCGCGCGTCGTGCCGGACCGGATTCGTGACCGGACATCTTCACCATCTGACGTCCTGTGCGCTGCTTTGGCCCGGGCCTGAGCGCGGCAATCCCATCGGCGCCTCGTTTTTCAAAGTGATTGTTGCATGACCATTTCCATTCGCCCCTCCCGTCCTGACGATTTTCCGCGCACCTTCGAGATCTGGCGCAGCGCCGTCATCGCCACGCACGAGTTCCTGACGCTGGAGGACTTCGCTGCCATTGAGGGGATGGTTCGGGACCAATATCTGCGGGCAGCCGAGTTCTGGATTGCGGCTAACGAAAACGATCAGGCGCTCGGCTTCATGGGCATGAGCGACGCACAGATCGATTCCCTCTTCGTCCATGCGGATGCGCGCGGCGCCGGTGTCGGCCGGCGGCTTATCGAGCACGCGATGTCGCTGCATCCGGTGCTGACGGTTGACGTCAACGAGCAGAACGTATCGGGCGCCGGCTTCTATCAGCGCTTGGGTTTCGAGACGGTCGGCCGATCGCCGGTCGATGATGCCGGCCGGCCCTATCCCTTGCTGCATTTGCGCCGGGGGTGATCAGCGCAAGCCGGCGCCCGATCAGGCGGCCGGCTGGTCGATGGTGATCACGAACACAACGGCAGAGGTCGTCGGCTCGATCGTGACGGCGGCTGAGCCTTTGAGGATCGCCGTGTCGCCTGCTGCGAGGTCGGCTTGTCCCTCTGCCGCTGCCAAGCGCACGGCACCGCCATGGCAAAGGACGATGGTCGTGTCCGCTGTGCCGTCCACTGTCTGCGGATGGCCGATCGCCAGGCGCTGGACCGTATGCGTAAGCTTGCCGCGCCGGGTCATGACGTTGAGGTCGACGATTGGACCGTCCACGAGCGTTGCCGATGTTGCGACATCGGCCGGGAAAGGCAGTGGTGCCGTCTCGCCGGTCATCAAGGCAGGCTCGCGCCCTTCGATCGTCAGCCGCATGCCTTTGCCCTGAAGGATCGAAAGCGTGCGGTCGATGCCGGGGAAGCTGGAGAAGGGGCCGTTGCTGGCGACGGTCGCCATGCTCACGCGCCAGTCGAAATCGCCGAGCGAGGCGTTTTCCGGGAAGATGGCGATCTCCACCGTCTCGCCGCCGCCGTTCTTCCACGGCATGCGCTTATAGTTCTCCGCGCGCAGAATCTTCATGGCATCGTCTCTTCGATGATCGTGCGCATGCGCGCAAAATCGCCGTTCAGCGGCCGGTCGTCGGCATAGGTCGGGATCGTCGTGCGGATGCGGCGGTAGAGCCCGTCGGTGCGGGCGGCGCGGCCGCGCGGCTGAAGGTCGTAGGCCTGGGATGCGGCCAACAGTTCGATCGCGAGGATCGTCTCGAGGTTGTCGGCAATCGACAGCGCCTTCCAGGCGGCCGGCGTCGCATGGGTGAGGATGTCTTCCTGCAGCGCCGAGGTGATGCCACCATCGAGGCTGGCGGGGGCGGCGAGGCGTCGGTTTTCGGCGGCAAGAGCGGCGGCCGTATACTGCGTGATCATGAAGCCGGAGGAGACGCCGCTGTCGCCGGCGAGAAACGCCGGCAGACGGCTCACGAGTGGATTGACGAGCCGGTCGATGCGGCGCTCGGAAATGGCGGCGACCTCGGCGACCGCGACCGCCAGGCTGTCCATGGCCAGGCCAAGCGCGGCGCCAACCGCATGCGCCTGCGAATGCACCTCCGGCGCCTCAGGGGTACCGGAAACGGCCGGGTTGTCAGTGAGACTTGCAAGCTCCCGGTCGACGACTTCGGCAACCTGCTTCAACACATCGCGGGCAGCGCCATGCACATGCGGCACCGCGCGAAGGCTCAAGGGGTCCTGCGTGCGGGTGCCTGCGGTTTCCGCAAGCATCGGGCTATCGGCAAGATAGGCGCGCAGCGACGCTCCGACCTCTTCGAGACCCTTGGAGCGGCGAAGCGCAAGCGGCACGGCGGCAAAGGCATTGGCCTGGCTGCCGAGGTTTTCGTAGGTCATGGCTGCAGCCGCATCCGCCCAGTCGAACAGGCGTGCGGCACGGGAAAGGGCGAGCGCCGCGAGACCGGTTGCGCAGGGCGTGCCGTTGACGAGGCTCAGGCCCTCCTTGGCTTCCAATCGCAATGGCTTGAGACCGATGCGGGCAAGCGCCTCGGCGCCGCTGATCTTGCCCTTGCCGTCATCGACGCTTCCGTGGCCGATCAGCACGAGGCCGATTGCGGCCGCATGGGTGAGGTAGCCGACCGAGCCGCGCGAGGGGATGTCGGGGATAAGGTTGGCGTTGAGCAGACCCAAAAGCGCCTCGACAGTTTCGACGCGCACGCCGGAATAGCCGTGGGCGAAATTTGCGATCTGTGCGGCCATGACGGCACGCGCTTCGGGTCGGCCGAGCGGTTCGCCGACGCCGCAGGCGTGGCTGAGGATGATGTTGCGCGAGAGCGCCTGCTGGTTTTCGCGGTCGATGATGACATCGCAGAGCGCGCCGACGCCGGTGTTGATGCCGTAGCCGCGGATGCCGCGCTCGACCAGCGCGTCGACAATGCGGCGCGCATTGACGATGCGCCGCCGCGCGGCATCGGAAAGCGCGAGCGGTGCGCCATTGGCGACCGCCGCGATTTCCTGCCAGGTCAAAGGCGCGTCGAGGATTATGCTCTCACTCATGGGCTTCCGGTCGTCCCTGTCGGCGTTGCACGAACCGGGCGACATAGTCGTTGGCCGGCCGCTCCAAGATATCGTCGGGCGTGCCGACCTGCACCACTTGTCCGTCCTTGAGGATGGCGATTTCCGAACCGATGCGCAGCGCCTCGTCGAGATCGTGGGTGATGAAGACGATTGTCTTCGATAGGTTCTGCTGCAGTTGCAGCAGCTGGTCCTGCATGTCGGCGCGGATCAGCGGGTCGAGGGCCGAGAAGGCCTCGTCCATCAGGATCACGTCGGTATCGGCGGCGAGCGCACGGGCAAGACCAACGCGCTGTTTCATGCCGCCCGAAAGCTGGTGTGGGAATTTGGCGTCGTAGCCGGCAAGACCGACCGTCTCGATCCACTTCATGCCGATGTCGCGGGCCTCGGCCTTGGGCAGGCCGCGCACGCGCTGACCGTAGACGACGTTCTGCAGCACGGTGCGGTGCGGCATCAGCGCAAAACTCTGGAACACCATGCTGACGCGGTGCATGCGGAAGGTGCGCAGCGCCTTGGCGTCCAGCGTCAGGATATTGCTGCCGTCGAACATCACCTCGCCGCTGGTCGGTTCGATCAGCCGGTTGATGTGGCGCACCAGCGTCGACTTGCCGGAGCCCGAAAGCCCCATGATCACGAAGATCTTGCCGGCGCCGATCGTCAGGCTGACATTGTTGAGGCCGACGCTGCAGCCGGAGCGGGCGAGGATTTCGGACTTGTTGAGCCCTTCCTTGGCCATGGCGAGCGCGGCCTTGGAGTCCTGTCCGAAGATCTTGTAGACGTTGCGGATCTCGATATCAGCCATTGCGGGGATCCTCCGTCTGGCTCTTGCCGAAGCCTTGTGTGATGCGGTCGAGTACGATCGCGAGAATGACGATGCCGATGCCGGCTTCCAGGCCCTTGCCGACGTCGAGCGTCTGAATGCCGTTCAGCACCTGCTCGCCGAGGCCGCGGGCGCCGATCATCGAGGCGACGACCACCATCGACAGCGCCATCATGATTGTCTGGTTGAGGCCGGCCATGATCGTCGGGGTGGCGAGCGGCAGCTCGACGCCGAAGAGGATCTGGTTGGGGCTGCCGCCAAAGGCGGTCGCCGCTTCCACCACCTCATGGTCAACCTGGCGGATGCCGAGATCGGTAAGGCGAATGAGCGGCGGCACGGCATAGATGATGGTGGCGAGGATCGCCGGCACCTTGCCGAGGCCGAAGAGCATCAGCGCCGGGATCAGGTAGACGAAGCTCGGCATCGTCTGCATGACGTCGAGCACCGGCAGGGTGATGTTGCGCATCACCCGGCTCTTGGCGACGAGAATGCCCATGGGCACGCCGATGACGACCGAGACGATCGTTGCCATCAGCATCAGCGCCAGCGTCTGCATCGTCAGGTCCCAGAGGCCGAGCACGCCGACGAAGAAGAGCAGGATACCGACGGCCACCGTCAGGGTCCAGCGCTTGGAGCTCTGCCAGGCAAGCGCCATGAAAATCAGGATGACGACCCACCAGGGCAGGCCGCGCAGGATCCATTCGATGAACAGAACGGCTTTTAGAATGACGGCGCTGATCGCCTTGAAGACCCAGCCATAGCCGCTGACCAGCGCCTGGATGAAATCATTCACGGGTCCGCGAATGGAGAGATTGAGAGAATCCGGAAACATCGGACGCGTTCCTTGCTCGGGCTGCCAGCGGACACGGTGAGCCGCCGACGGCGCTTGCCTCGGGTATTGTGGCCAACCGCCAGCTCAAGCTCACGCGCGCATTGGATGCAGCGACAAGCCCGAGCTGGCGATGGGTCGCGATTACTTCAGGCTGGCTTCGATCTTGCCGCGGGCTTCGTCCGAAACCCACTTGCCCCAGACGTCGGCCTTGGTCTTCAGGAATTCGGCGGCGGCTGCCGTCGCGTCGACCTTGTTGTCGGCCATGTAGGCGAGGCTGCCGTTGACGGCTTCGAGCGGGAAGGTCGCCTTTTCGAGGATCGCGACGATCTCCGGCGCTTCCTGAGCGAAGGTGCTGTTGACGCCGTAGGAGACGTCGACCGACGGGAAGGCGCAGCCCTCATCGCGCTTGCCGTTGGCGCTCGAAAGCTCCTTCCAGCAGGCTTCGCTATAGGCCGGCTCTTCGAGCTGGACGAGCTTGAACTTGCCCATGATCGCGGTCGGCGACCAGTAGTAGAAGAGGATCGGCTCGCCCTGGAGATAGGCGGACGTGATGGCGGAATCGAGCGCAGTGCCGGTGCCCGGACGGAAGTTCACATAGGTCTCGCCGAGCTTGTAGGCTTCAAGCTTGGCGGAGCTCACGCCCTCGCAGGTCCAGCCCGATGGGCAATTCAGGAAGCGGCCCTTGGTCGGCTCTTCCGGATCGGCGAAGAGCTCGACGATCTTGGGGTCGGAAAGCTGCGACACGTTCTTCAGGTCCGGAGCCTTGGCTTCGAGATTGCGGGAGGCATCGCCCTTGACCACGTATTCCGGCACGAACCAGCCTTCGCTGGCGCCGACGAAGGTCTTGCCGACGGCGACGACCTTCTTTTCTTCCACGGCCTTGTTCCAGACGTCCGAACGGCCGAGCCATTCCTCGGCGAAGATCTGCACGTCGTTGTTGGCGGTCGCCTGTTCCAGCGTCACCGAGTTGCCGGGGATCGAATCCACCTGGCAGTCGTAGCCCTTGGCAAGAATGGTCTTCATCACTTCGGTGATGAAGGCGCCGCTTTCCCAGTCGATGCCGGCGAACATGACGGTCTTGCCGTCGCCGCAATAGGAGGCGCTGGCGCTGCCGGTGGAAGCCGCGAGCACGAGGCCGGTGGCGGCAAGGGTGAGTTTCAATTTGCTGATCGACATTAAGCTGTTCCCTGTTTTGATTTTGGCTTCTGTTACTATTTCAGTTTCATCAGCACCCGCGCGAAGGCGCGGTCGATATCGTCCTCCCGGTCGTGGCGTCCGTTCCGGATCTTCCACTCGCCCGCGACCATGACGTCGCGGACGCTCTCGCCGCCGAGCGCAAAGAGCCAGCGGTCGAGGATCTGGTTGTCGCTGGCGGCGGCGATGTAGGGATTGTCGCCGTCGAGCACGACGAAATCGGCGCGTGCGCCGACAGCGATGCCTGACGTCTTCTGGCCGGCCGCCTGGGCGCCGCCCTTGTGGGCAGCGTCGAAGATGGTCCGGCCGATCGAGGCGCCGGGGCCGGAGGCCAGCCGGTTGCGGCGGCGGTCGCGCAGGCGCTGGCCGTATTCGAGCAGGCGCAGTTCCTCGGCGACGCTGGTCGCCACATGGCTATCGGTGCCGACGCCGAAGATGCCGCCTTCGGCCATGAAGTCGACCGCCGGGAAGATGCCGTCGCCGAGATTGGCTTCGGTCGCGGGGCAGAGACCGGCGACCGCACCGGAGCGCGCCAGACGCTGCCGTTCGTCGTCGGTCAGATGCGTGGCGTGGATTGCGCACCAGCGCTCGTTGACGGGCATTTCGTCAAGCAGCCACTGAACCGGACGACGGCCACTCCAGGCGAGGCTGTCGTCGACTTCCTTGGTCTGCTCGGCAACATGGATATGGATCGGCCCTCTTACGGGCGCTGCATCGAGGATCGTGCGCATTTCTTCGGGCGTCGCCGCACGCAGCGAATGAATGGCGTAGCCGAGCGTATGGCCGGCCTCGCGGCAAAGAGGCTCAAGGCGCTGGAGCAGGGCCAGGAAACGATCCGGATCATGCAGGAACGGCCGCTGGCCGGGATTGGGGTCGACGCCGCCGAAATTGGCGTGCGCGTAAAAGACCGGCAGATGGGTGAGGCCGATGCCGGTCGTGCGGGCCGCGGCGAGAATACGCAGCGACATCTCGGCCGGATCGGCATAGGGCGTGCCGTCGGCCTGATGGTGCAGGTAGTGGAACTCGGCGACGTGGCCGAAGCCGCCCTTCAGCATCTCCATGTAGAGCTTGGCGGCGATCGCCTCGACATCATCAGGGTTCACCAGCCCGACGGTACGGTACATTTCTTCCCGCCAGGTCCAGAAGCTGTCGTCGCCGCTGCCGGCGACCTCGGCGAGGCCCGCCATGGCGCGCTGGAAGGCGTGGGAATGCAGGTTGGCGACGGCGGGAACCAGCGGACCAGCGACGCGTTCGTCGCCATCGGCGATCGACTGATCGATCTCGATGGAGACGATCCCGCCTGATGCGTCAAGCGCAATGGCGACATTCTGCGCCCAGCCTGTCGGCAGAAGCGCATGGTCGGCGAAGAGCCGGTTGACGGGAAAAGTTGCCATGGTGCGATTTTCCTGTACGTAGTTGTATATGGAACTATAGATATTTTACGGTGGCGCGCAAGCGCGAAATGAACGAAAAGAATCATTGTCGAATACGCATGATTTGTTCGGCATCCTGGAAAGGCGGGGTTTGAGTTGATGACAGCGCTTGGAAGAAGGAACGAAATGACCGCATTCGAAGACGGACCGGTGCCGCGCTACGAGGCGGTCAAGCAGTTCATCCGCAGCCGCATCGAGAGCGGCGAGTGGCCGGCTCACCATCGCATTCCCTCGGAAAACGAGATCGTCGCCGATCTCCGCGTCAGCCGCATGACCGCCAACCGGGCGCTTCGAGAGTTGGCAAGCGAGGGCGCGATCACCCGTGTTCAGGGCGTAGGGTCGTTCGTTGCGGCTCACAAGGGCAGTACCGCGCTGCTTGAAGTGCGCAATATCGCCGACGAAATCCGCGAGCGCGGCCACGCGCACACCTCGCGCATGACGCTGATGCAGGAAGAGGTCGCGCCGTCGGACATTGGCTATGCGCTCGGGCTCGTGACCGGTGCGCGCGTCTTCCATTCGATTATGGTGCATTCGGAAAACGGGCTGCCGATCCAGATCGAAGATCGTTTCGTCAATCCGGCGATCTGCCCACGTTATATGGAGCAGGATTTCCAGACGATGACGCCGAACGCCTATCTGACTGCGGTCGCGCCAATCACGCGCACGGAGCAGATCGTCGAGGCGGTGTCGCCGCAGGCCTGGGAATGCAAGCTGCTCGGCATCGACCGCAACGAGCCCTGCCTGATGATCCGACGCCGTACCTGGTCGGAGACAGCCAATGTGACGACGGCGCGCCTGCTTTATCCCGGCACGCGCTATCGCCTTGAGGGCATGTCGCAGTAGATCGGGATTGGGGCTTCCGCAGAAAACCGCACATCTTTTCCTCATCCCGCTCTAATCTCGACAATATTCCGGTCGATTCGGAGGATCGACCGCCGAGTGGGAGGATGACGAGACCATGGTTGAGGACGCGCTGAAGCTTCGCACCGAGTTGCCCAGGCCCGATGTCAGTGCCGAGGAGGCGCAGGCGTTGCTGGCGGAGCACTACGGTCTCTCAGGCACGATCAGCGAACTCGGCAGCCAGCAGGACCGCAACTATCGCATCGATACCGGCGAGCGACGCTATGTGCTGAAGATCTGCCGCGCGGAATATGGGGCGCTCGAACTGGAGGCCCAGAATGCGGCCTTGCGGCATCTTTCCGAGCGTCTGACTTTGGCGCGTGTTGCGGAAGTGGTGCCCTCGCTCAAGGGCGAGGCGATCGAGAGCGTTGCCGTCCGCGACCAGGACTACCGGATTCGCCTGCTGAATTTTCTCGATGGCGAGCCGCTGACCCGGCGCAAGCATCTCTCGCGTGAAGCCGTTTCCGCGCTCGGCGCGCTGGCCGGGCGGCTGGCCGCGGCGCTGCAGGACTTCGAACATCCCGGGCTTGAACGGGAACTGCAATGGGACCTGCGCCGCGCCGGTCCCGTCGTGCTTCATCTTCTCGCCGACATGCCGGACCAGCAGCGCAAGAAGCGGATCGCCGAGATCATGGTCGGAGCCATGCGGCGTCTGCAGCCCATCACGGCGGAACTGCGCATCCAGGCGATCCATCATGATGTCACAGACGACAATGTGGTGAGCCAGCCCGATGCATCCGGCCGGCCGATCCCTGACGGAGTCATCGATTTCGGCGATATCCTCAAGGGGTGGCTGGTCGCCGAGCTTGCCGTGACCTGCGCCTCTTTGCTGCATCATGCTGACGGCGACCCCTGGTTCATCCTGCCGGCGGTCAAGGCGTTTCACGCCGCGTGCCCGCTGACCGAGGTGGAGCTGAAGGCGCTCTGGCCGCTGATCGTCGCCCGCGCCGCCGTGCTGGTCGCAAGCTCAGAGCACCAGCTTTCGCGCGAACCTGACAACACTTACGTCGAGGGCAATGCCGCGCATGAGCGGGAGATCTTCGACGTGGCGACTTCGGTCCCTTCGGCGCTGATGGAGCACGCCATCCTGGCGGCGGCGGGGCTTGCGCCGGCATCGCAGCCGGTGACCGGGGAGAGCCTGATCCAGGGGCTCGGGCCGACCGACGTGCGCCAGATCGACCTGTCGATCCTGAGCCCGCTGTTGCCGGAGGAGCGCTGGCAGCACCAGGGGCTGCCGATTTCGCTGTTGCAGCACGCGGCGCACGCGATCGGTGTCGCGACCACGCGCTACGGCGAGTACCGGATGACCGAGACGCAACTGCGTTCGCCGAAGCCCGACGCGACGCTGGCGCTGCATGTCGACATCTGCCTGGAAGCGGGCCGCGAGATCGTTGCCCCGTTTGCGGGGCGCGTCATCCGGCAGGACGGGCTGCTGGTTCTGGAGGGAGCCGAGGGGAGTCTTTTCCTTGAAGGGGTGGAAGTCAGCGGCGATCTTGAGGAGACGGCCGCCGCCGGCGCGGTGCTGGGCGTCGTCTCCGGCGAACAGCAGTCCTATGGCTTGATCCGCGTCCAGCTTTGCCGCGAGCATGGCCTCGTTCCGCCGCTCTTTGCCATGCCGCATCAGGCAGAGGCCTGGAAGCATCTGTGCCCGTCACCGGCCGGCGTCCTCGGCTTCGAATGCGATGCGCCGGAACTGCACAGCGAAGCGTTGCTAACCCGACGACAGCAGCACTTCGCCAAGCCGCAGAAGAACTACTACAAGCACCCGCCGCAGATCGAGCGCGGCTGGAAGGAATATCTCTTCGATGTCGAGGGCCGCAGCTATCTCGACATGGTCAACAACGTGACCATCCTCGGCCACGGGCACCCCCGACTGGCGTCCGCCGTCGGGCGGCAATGGTCGCTGCTCAACACCAATTCGCGCTTCCACTATGCCTCCGTCGCCGAGTTCTCGACGCGGCTGGCGGCGCTTGCGCCTGACGGGCTCGACACGGTGTTCCTGGTCAATAGCGGCTCGGAGGCGAACGACCTGGCGCTCAGGCTCGCCTGGGCCTATTCCGGTGCGCGTAATGTCGTGACCCTGCTCGAAGCCTATCATGGCTGGACCGTCGCCAGTGACGCGATCTCCACCTCGATCGCCGACAATCCGCAGGCGCTGGAGACCCGCCCTGGCTGGGTGCATCCGGTGCCGGCGCCCAACACCTATCGCGGCGAGTTCCGTGGCGTCGATACGGCGGACAGCTATGTCCGCTCCGTCGTCAAGAAGCTTACCGAACTGGACGCCGCGGACGAGAAGCTTGCCGGATTCATTTGCGAACCAGTCTACGGCAATGCCGGCGGCATTCCCCTGCCGAAGGGCTATCTCGACGCAGTCTATGCCATGGTGCGGTCGCGCGGCGGTGTCTGCATCGCCGACGAGGTGCAGGTCGGTTATGGCCGTCTCGGCGACTATTTCTGGGGCTTCGAAGAGCAGGGTGTCGTGCCTGACATCATCACCGTCGCCAAGGGTATGGGCAACGGCCACCCGCTCGGCGCCGTCATCACGCGGCGCGAGATTGCCGACGCGCTGGAGAAGGAAGGGTATTTCTTCTCATCCGCCGGCGGCAGTCCCGTCAGCTCGGTCGTCGGCCAGACCGTGCTCGATATCCTGACCGAAGAACGATTGCCGGAGAATGCGCGTGTCGTCGGCGGTTATCTGAAGGCGCGGCTCGAAGCGCTGGGGCAACGCTTTCCGCTGATCGGCGCGGTGCACGGCATGGGGCTCTATCTCGGTGTCGAATTCGTGCGCGACCGGGAGAGCCTGTTGCCGGCGACGGAGGAGACGGCGGCGATCTGCGACCGCCTGCTCGATCTCGGCGTCATCATGCAGCCGACGGGCGATCACCTGAACGTGCTGAAGATCAAGCCGCCGCTCTGCCTCAGCCGCGAGAGCGCCGACTTTTTCGCTGACATGCTGGCGCGGGTGCTGGAGGAAGGCTGGTAGGCTGGCTGGCACCTTCTCAAAACGAAAACGCCGCGGGGAGGGCCGCGGCGTCTCGTTGGCGCTTTTCCTTTGTCGAACAATTCCGGACTGGAGACTTTGCCGGAACTGGGCGAGCGGATCAGCGTGCCGGCGGAGCGTACATCAGGCCGCCGTTGCTCCAGAGCTTGTTGAGGCCGCGGTCGATCTTCAGCGGGCTGTCCTTGCCGAGGTGGCGTTCGAAGACCTCGCCGTAATTGCCGACCGCCGAAACCGCCTGGTAGGCCCACTTCGGATCGAGCCCGAGCGACTTACCGGCTTCGTTCTCGATGCCAAGGAAGCGCTTCTGCGCGGTCGTGCCGCTTTCGAGCAGCTTGGCGGCATTGTCCTTGGTGATGCCGAGTTCTTCGGCCTCGGTCAGCGCAAACAGTGTCCAGCGCACGATCTTGAACCACTGATCGTCGCCCTGGCGGACGGCCGGGCCGAGCGGCTCCTTGGAGATCACTTCTGGCAGCACGACGAAACGATCCGGATCGTTGAGCGTCAGGCGCTGGGCGTAGAGCGCCGAGGCATCGGTCGAATAGACGTCGCAGCGTGCGGTGTTGAACGCCTGGATCGTCTGGTCGGCCTTTTCGAAGGCGACCACCTGGTACTGGATGTTGTTGGCGCCGAAATAGTCGGCCATGTTCTGCTCGGTCGTCGTGCCGGTCTCGGTGCAGACGGAGGCGCCCGAGAGTTCCTTGACGCTCTTCACGCCGAGATCGTTGCGCACCATGAAGGCCTGGCCGTCATAGTAGTTGACGCCGACGAAGCTCATGCCGAGATCGGTGTCACGCGACAGGGTCCAGGTGGTTTGGCGCGAGAGGAGATCGGCCTCGCCCGACTGCAGGGCGGTGAAGCGCTCCTTGGTCGAGAGCGGCACGTATTTCACCTTGTCGGGATTGCCAAGCGCTGCGGCTGCGACTGCGCGGCAGAAATCGATGTCGAAGCCGGTCCATTCGCCCTTGTCGTTGGGGGCGGAAAAGCCGAGCACGCCTTGGCTGACGCCGCAGCGAAGCTCGCCGCGTTCCTTGATGACGTCGAGCATGCCGGCGTTGGCGGCGGTGCCGGCAAGGAACGCCGCGCTCGCCAGTGCTAGAACTCCAAGTTTCATTGTCCTGTTCTCCTCTTTTTCATGTTTTAGGGCATGCGTCTTCGCCGCCGGGATGCGCGTCGCATCCCGGCCGATTGGCTCTGGTTTCGGCGGTATTGCGCCCGGCCTCAGCCGAGCGTTTTCGATACGTCTGCGAAAGTCTCTTCGAGCACGGCGATCAAATGATCGGCATCGCGTTTCGAGAAGATCATCGGTGGGCGCATTTTCAGGATGTTGTCATGCGGACCTTCGGTGCCCATCAGCACGCCCCGGCGGCGCGCGCCGTTGGAAACGGCCCGGGCAAACTCGGTCGCCGGCGCCTTGGTCTTGCGGTCGGTCACAAGCTCGATGCCGAGGAAGAGGCCCATGCCGCGCACGTCGCCGATCACTTCGTAACGGGCCTGCATTGCTCGGAAGGCGTCGATCAGATAGTTGCCGATCGAAAGGGCGTTGCCGCGCAGATCCTGTCCCTCGATCACGTCGAGCACCGCAAGGCCGACGGCACAGGAGACCGGGTTGCCTCCGAAGGTGTTGAAATACTCCATGCCGTTGTTGAAGCTGTCGGTGACCTCGCGGGTCGTGACGACAGCTGCCAGCGGATGGCCGTCACCGATCGGCTTGCCCATGGTGACGATATCGGGCACGACCCCTTGCGTTTCGAAGGCCCACCAATGGCTGCCGACGCGGCCGAAACCGACCTGCACCTCGTCGGCGATGCAGACGCCGCCCGCCTCGCGCACGAGCCGATAGACTTCCTTTAGATAACCTTCAGGCAGGAACACCTGGCCGGCGACGCTCGGGATCGATTCCGCGATGAAGAAGCCGGGGCCTTCGCCCTTGGCCTTCATCGCGGCGATGAGTTCGGCGACGCTTTCGGCAAAGCGCTTGCCGTGTTCCTCAGCCGGCCAGTCCGCCGGCGCATGGTAGCTGTCGGGAATGGTCGCCACATGCACATGCGACTTCGGTCCCTTGCCGCCCCTGCGGCGGAATTTGTAGGGGCTGATGTCGATCAGCTCCTGCGTGGTGCCGTGATAGGACCAGTCGAGCGTGATCGCATTCTCGCGGCCGGTATGGGCGCGCATCAGCCTGAGCGCCAGGCTGTTCGCCTCCGAACCGCTGTTAACGAAGCCGGCAACGGTCAATTCTTTCGGTAGCGTCGCCGTGAGCCGCTCGGCATAGGCGACGATGTTGTCGTGCAGGTAGCGCGTATTGGTGTTGAGGATCGCCGCCTGCTTCGCCATCGCCTCGACCACCGCCGGATGGGCGTGGCCGATGTGGCAGACATTGTTGAAGCAGTCGAGATAGGCGCGGCCACTGTCGTCGATCAACCAGACGCCTTCGCCGCGCACGAATTTGATCGGCTTATCGTACGAGATCGAGAGGTTCGGCAGCAGCAGTTCCTTGCGCCGCCTGACGATCTCTTCGTGCGAGCGGCCCTTCTTCTCGTAGAACTCTTCCGCGATGCCGGCAAAGGTGCGGGCATCGGGGAACAGTTCGGCCCAGACGTCGAGGAACTGCGGCTCGCCGACGCCGAGGATCTCGGTCGCCGTCAGGCTGGTGTCGGTCGAAAGCTGCAGGTGCAGGTGCGGCGCCCAGCCGCCGTTTTCCTTCGGCGCGCCCATCTCGCCGACGAGCGCGCCGGCTTCCAGCCGGTCGCCGGCCTTGATCCGGCCCATCGCTTCATGCGCCATGTGGCCCCAGAGGGTGGTGAAGGTCGGGCAGCCCTCGGGCTCGTGGCGAAGCGCGATCAGGCAACCATAACCGAGCGGGTCTTTTTCGATTTCGACACTGACGACGGTGGCGGCAAGGGGGGTGTAGAGCTTGGTGCCGGCGGCCATGAACAGGTCGAGGCCGAGATGGCGGGTGCGGCGGGTGTGGTCGATGAAGCGCGAACCGAACATCTCGCCGGCATAGACGGTGCGCTCCTCGCCGAAGGGACCGATGCCGAGTTCAACGCCATGCTCGCGGCAATAGACTTCCCAGATCGCCTGGGCTTCGTCCGGCTGTTCACCGGCCGATTTCACGGTCATCGGATGTAAGGGGTCGCCATAGGGCACGAGCGCCGCCGGGTAGGTCGCAGCCGGGCGCGCGAGCAAGGGCTTCAACGTCTTGCGGTTGGCGTTGATCCAGGTGGTGACGCGGCTGGCGCCGGGGCTTGCTTCGAAGCCGCAGGCCTTGCGCAGGATGGCGGTGGCGAAACGCGGGTTCATCCGGTCGAGCTTGCGCAGCAGCGTCCAGGCCGGCCGCTCGCTGATCGCGAGATAGGGGTTGTCGTCGGTGTGAGCCCGGCGCGAGGCCGAGATGGTGACTGAAGTGACGAGGCGCATGGCGATGAGATCGAACAGAAGGTCGACCTCTTCTTCCGCCAGCGGATATTCCTGATGGAAGCCGCGGACGATTGCAGCGGCGGCGCCGATCGGATCGGGATGATCGAGCCCGGCATAGGCGGCGGCGATCGCCACTTCGGCAATGACGGGCGCGTGCAGTGCATCACCGAAATCGATCAGGCCGGAGATCTGGTCGTGGTCGGCCTTGGCGACCAGCACGTTCCAGTCGTTGGCGTCGTTGTGAATGACGGCGGCGCGAAGGGTCGCGAGCCGCGGCGCGACGGATTTTTCGAAGCGGGTGAGGAACCGCTCGAGCAAAGCGCGGTCTTCAGCGGAGGCGACGTGGTGCAGCCGGTCGGCCGAGCGGCCGGCGTGACGGATGTCCCAGTCGAGATCGCGCAGCGCCCCCGGATGCATGAAGCCTTTAAGCGATGCGTCGAAGCGGCCGAGCATCTGCCCGAGCGACTGAAGTGCTGCGTCGCTGCGCCCCGTCTCGGCAAGCGGCAGGCCCTCGACCCAGCTGACGAGGCGCAGGCTGTGGGTGACGCCGCGCGCACTCGTGGTCGAACCGAGGCTCGCGCCTTTAAGCGTCGGGCGGATATGCGGCACCGGCAGATCGACGGCATGGGCTCCGACGTGGCCGAGTAGCGCCGTCTGGAAATCGCTTTCGACTGCGGGTTCGGCACCGTTGATGATCTTGAGGATGTAGGTGTCGCCACCCTTTGTCTCGACCTTGAAGTTCTGGTCGCGTTCGCTGGCAAGCAGCGAGAGCAAGCCTTCGAGGCCATAGTGCTCCTTCAGCAGCGCCGCTGCCGCATCGGTCGAAAAGTCAGGCGTCGTCGTCAGCATATCGTTCATGGGGACCCTCATCTGTCGGCGAGAGTTACATGAGCCGTGCCGTGATGCATCCGGCAATATGCCGGTTGCACCGGCACTATGTTTATAATAACCGTCATCTTGTCGGCGGACCGCGGAGGAGCAGAGATGCAGGACATAGACGCGATCGACCGCACGATCCTCAGCATCCTGTCGCAAGAGGCGCGCATCCCGATGAAGTCGCTGGCGGGCCGCATCGGCCTCTCCAGAAGTGCGACCACCGAGCGGGTCAGCCGGCTTGAAAAGGCCGGTGTCATTCGCGGCTATCGCGCCGATATCGGGCAATTGGAGGAGGGCACGATCCAGGCTTTCCTGCTGGTGACTTTGAAGCGCACGCCGTCGATCGGCGTGCTCGACCGGCTCGCCGGCTTTTCCTCGGTGCGCAAGGTGTCATCCGTCAGCGGCCAGCTCGATCTCGTCGTCGAGGTCGAGGTCGGCTCGATCAATGCGCTCAACGAGTTGCGCAACGAGGTGGCGACGATGGACAATGTCGAGGATTTGACGACGTCGATCGTGCTGCGAAGGGATATCGAGCGGAGTTGAGGCGTGCTCCTCAGCCCTCGCTCAACATCTCCGCCTGCGGAGCCAGCCGTTCGAGCAGCGAGCGGCGCACCCGGCCGATGTCGCGCATCGGTGGCTCGCCGAAGTGGCGGGCATACTCGCGGCTGAACTGCGACTGGCTTTCGTAGCCCACCTGATGGCCGGCGTCGCCGGCGTCGAGCTGCTCCTCCAGCATCAGCCGTCGCGCCTCCTGCAGCCGGAGCTGCTTCTGGTATTGCAGCGGGCTCATCGCGGTGATCGCCTTAAAATGATGGTGCAGCGACGACACGCTCATGGAGACACGGTTGGCGAGATCGTCGATCCGCAGCGGCCGCGAATAGTGCTCTTTCAGCCAGGCGACGGCGCGGCCGACCTGATGAGGCTGGCTGTCGGTCGTCGCCATCTGCCGCAGGCGGTGGCCGTGCGGGCCGGTCAAAAGCCGGTAGAGGATCTCCTGTTCGATCAGTGGCAAGAGGGCGGGGATATCGTCCGGCCGTTCGAGCAGGCGCAGCAGGCGCAGGGCCGCGTCTTCGAGATCGACAGTGATCTTGCTGACGCTCATGCCGCGCGCCGAAGCGGCCGGCTGCGGCAATTGCGACAAGGACGCAAGCAGCGCCTGGATCTTGCCGGGATCGAGCGTGAAGGCCATGCTGAGATAAGGTTCTTCTGCGGAGGCCTTGCAGACCTGGGAGAGAACGGGCAGGTCGATTGACGTCAGCAGATAGTCCGACGCGCCGTAGATCAGTGTCTCGTCGCCGAGAACCACACGTTTGGCCCCTTGCACGATGATTGCCAGGCTTGGCCGATAGGCCGAGCAATTGACCGGAGCGTCGCCGCCATGGCGATGCAGGGTCAGGCCGGAAATCCCGGTCAGGTGGTCGCCGTCCCGCTCGGCAAACCGGGCAATGACATCGATCATCTGGTGGCGGGCAGTCTGTCTTGTGGCTGTCATAATCTGCGGTCTTTCCAGCGGCTTAGCATTGTGTGAGGCAACGCTCAGGTAGGGCATCGACGTGCCATCTCCAGGATCTCACTGTCAATCTTGTAGGATCGTGCAAGAATTTTGCAGGATCGCTCTAACGCTCACCGTGTCTGGGCCCCCATAGTTCGAGGTGCGTCAGGCCGGGTTCCCTCCGGACCTGCACCCTTTCCCAAAATGAGGACAGACTGATGGCCATTGCAAGAGGATATGCGGCGACCGATGCGTCGAAGCCGCTGACGCCCTTCACCTTCGAGCGCCGCGAACCGCGCGACGACGACGTGGTGATCGAGATCAAATATTGCGGCGTCTGCCACTCCGACATCCACCAGGCCCGCAACGAATGGGGCAATTCGGCCTTCCCGATGGTTCCCGGCCACGAGATCGTCGGCATCGTGACGGCGGTTGGCTCCAAGGTCACCAAGTTCAAAGTCGGTGACCGCGCCGGCGTCGGCTGCTTCGTCGATTCCTGCACCACCTGCGCCACGCGCGATGTGGATCTGGAACATTACATGCCCGGTCTGATCGTGACCTATAACGGCGTGGAAGCCGACGGTAAGACGCCGACCCAGGGCGGCTATTCCGACAGTATCGTCGTCAAGGAAGGCTATGTGCTGTCGATCCCGGAGAACCTGCCGCTCGACGCCGCAGCACCGCTGCTTTGCGCCGGCATCACGCTTTATTCGCCGCTGCGCCACTGGAAGGCCGGTCCCGGCAAGAAGGTCGCGATCGTCGGCATGGGCGGCCTCGGCCACATGGGCGTCAAGCTGGCGCACGCCATGGGCGCGGAGGTGACCGTTCTCAGCCAGACGCTTTCCAAGAAGGAAGACGGGCTGAAGCTCGGCGCCGATCGCTACTACGCCACCAACGATCCGGAGACCTTCACGGCACTGGCAGGCACGTTCGATCTGATCATCTGCACGGTGGCCGCCGAGATCGACTGGAATGCCTACGTCAACCTTCTGAAGGTCGACGGCGATTTCGTGCTGGTCGGCATTCCTGAGAATGCGGTGCCGGTACATGCTTTCTCGCTGGTGCCCGCCCGCCGGAGCATTTCCGGCTCGATGATCGGCTCGATCAAGGAAACCCAGGAGATGCTCGACTTCTGCGGCGAGCACAATATCGTCTCGGAAATCGAAACGATCCGGATCCAACAGATCAACGAAGCCTATGAACGCGTCGTCAACAGCGACGTGCGCTATCGCTTCGTGATCGATATGGCGTCGCTGCAGGACGCTGCCTAAACTGAAATGGAACGGCCCGGAATCCGATGGGGTTCCGGGCCGTTTTTCTGACTGCGGCAGGAGGCTCAAACGAGCGGCAGCGGTCCGTCGTTCTTGATCTCTTCCATCACTGCGTAAGTTCGGGTCTCCTTGACGCCCGGAAGCGTCCAGAGCACCTGGCCGAGGAAGTTGCGGTAGGCCGCCATGTCCTCGAACCGGGTCTTGATCAGATAGTCGAAGCCCCCCGCCACCATGTGACATTCGAGCACGGCCGGCGCCTGTTTGACGGCGGCGGCGAACTGGTCGAAGACGTCGGGCGTCGTCTTGTCGAGCATGACCTCGATGAAAACCAGCAGGCCGAAGCCGAGCTTGTGCGGGTCAAGCCGTGCGCCGAAGCCCGAGACGTAGCCCTCCTTCAACAGCCGGCGCAGTCGCTCGCTGGTCGCCGTCGGCGACAGGCCGATGCGATCGGCAAGCTCCAGATTGGTGATGCGCCCATCCGCCTGGAGGATGTTGAGAATTCTACGGTCAATCTTGTCGATCTGATGCATGGTGCCTCCCGCCGATGCCTCAGGCGGCAAGTCGCGTTTCCGCGAGCTTCACCCAGTAGGAGATGCCGTGCGGGATCGCCTCGTCATTGAAATCGTAAGCCGGGTGATGCAGCCCGGCGGTGTCGCCGTTGCCCATGAACACGAAGGCGCCGGGACGGGCAATCAGCATGTAGGAGAAATCCTCTCCGCCCATCATCGGGTCGAGCGACGGCTTGACGTTGCTTGTCCCAGCGATCTCGGCCGCGGCCCTCAAAGCGTAGCCGGTCTCTTCCGCATGGTTCACGGTCACCGGATAGTTGCGATTGTAGGCGACGTTGACGGTCGCGCCGTATAGGGCCGCCACTCCTTCGGCGATCGTGCGGATGCGGCCCTCGCCGATATCGCGTACCTCAGGCACGAGAGTGCGCACCGTGCCCCCGAGAACGGCTTCTTCCGGAATGACGTTGTGGGCGAAGCCGGCGTTGAACTTGGTCACCGAGACGACGACGGAGGCGAGGGGATCGACCGTGCGCGAGGCGATCGTCTGCAGAGCGGTGACAATCTGGGTGCCGACGATGATCGGGTCGATCGTCTTGTGCGGCTGGGCCGCATGGCCGCCGCGGCCCTTGATGGTGATGGTGAACTCGTCGGTCGAAGCCATGATGGGGCCGACACGGCTGCCGAAGTGACCAATGGGCATGCCCGGCATGTTGTGCATGCCATAGACTTCCTCAATGGCGAAACGCTCCATCATGCCGTCCTTGACCATCTCGTTGCCGCCACCGCCGCCTTCTTCGGCGGGCTGGAAGATGACTGCGACACTGCCGGCGAAGTTGCGGGTTTCGGCGAGATACTTGGCCGCTCCGAGAAGCATCGCCGTATGGCCGTCGTGGCCACAGGCATGCATCTTGCCAGACGTTTCCGAAGCCCAGGGCTTGCCGCTCGTCTCGGTAATCGGCAGCGCATCCATGTCGGCGCGCAGGCCGATCGTGCGGCCCGAGCCGAGATTGCCGCGGATCAGGCCGACGACGCCGGTGCGGCCGAGGCCCGTCACGACTTCGTCAACGCCGAATTCCTTGAGTTTCTTTTCGACGAAGGATGCCGTATTTTCGACCGCAAACAGGAGCTCCGGGTTCCTGTGCAGGTGGCGCCGCCATTCGGCGACTTCGTTCTGGAGCTCGGCGGCACGGTTGAGTATCGGCATCGGTTCGTCCTGTCGGTCTGTTCGATCACTGTGTATCTGCGGTGGATTGGCAGGGGTGCCCGTGAATGGGCTTTGCCATCTCCTCGCCATATAGGCTAAATAGCCGGACGAGACGAGGCAACAGCGGAATTTCGAGGTTCTATCGTGGTGACAGCAGGAATTTTCACGCGTGGCAAGATGAGGGCGCTTGGTGTCACGATAGTGACGTGCGCGACGCTTCTTGCGGCATTGCCGGCTGCAGCCAATCCGCGGCTCGTCGTCGACGTCAATTCGCTGAAGGTCTACGAACATCAGGACATCTTCCAGAAATGGTATCCGGCGTCGCTGACCAAGCTGATGACGGCCTATACGGCCTTCCGCGCCATCAAGTCGGGGCAGCTCACGCTCGAGAGCCCGGTCATCATGACCAAGAATGCGGCCTCCGAGCCGCCGAGCAAGATGTTCTACAAGCCCGGGCAGGCGATGACGCTCGACAGCGCGCTGAAGATGATGCTGGTCAAGTCCGCGAACGACGTCGCAATGGCGATCGCCGAGACGGTCGGCGGTTCGGAGCCCGCCTTCATCGAGCGGATGAACGCCGAGGCGCGCCGCATCGGCATGACCTCGTCCAACTTCATCAATCCCAACGGTCTGCCGGGTCCGGGCCAGTATACGACGGCGCGCGACCTTGCGGTGCTGGCGATTACGCTCAAGCGCGAGTTCCCGCAATATGCTTCCTATTTCTCGCTGGAAGGCTTCACCACCGGCAAGAAGAACTATCCGAACTACAACATGCTGATCGGCCGCTTCGAAGGTGCCGATGGCATGAAGACCGGCTTCATCTGCGCCTCCGGTTTCAACCAGGTTTCGTCTGCCACCCGTGACGGGCGTAGCGTCGTCTCGGTCGTGCTCGGCGAGGATAGCCTCGGCGCGCGTGCGGACGAATCTGCGCGGCTCATGCAGATGGCGCTGACGACGAGCGGCAACGGCAAACCTTCCCTCGTGCAGATCCCGCCCTATGGCGAGACGCGCGACATGGTGGCTGATGTCAGCAAGCAGATCTGCTCGAAGGCGGCGGCCAAGGTCCGCAGCGAAGGCCGCGACGAGGGCGGCCGCCAGAAGCTGCTCTCGCCCTATATCCACGAAATCAACCGGCCGCTGAATCTCGCCTTCGCCGGTCTTATCGCCGGCAGCGGTGAGAAGGCGCCGAAAGTCGTCGCCGACCAAGCTGGCCAGGGCGACGCCGCCAATGTGCCGATTCCCGTGCCGCGGCCGACCTTCTGATCGGAGTTCATGATGGCTAGTCCCTTGCCGGCGGTGCCGGTCTCCATCCTCACCGGCTTTCTCGGTGCGGGCAAGACAACGTTGCTCAACCAGTTGCTGAAGGATCCCGATCTCTCGGACACGGCCGTCATCATCAACGAATTCGGCGACGTCTCGATCGACCACCTGCTGGTGGAGGCCTCCAGCGACGGGGTTATCGAGCTTTCCGACGGCTGCCTCTGCTGCACGGTGCGCGGCGAACTGGTCGACACGCTTGCAGACCTCATGGACCGGATGCAGACCGGCAAGATCAGGCCGCTGAAGCGCATCGTCATCGAAACGACCGGCCTCGCCGACCCCGCGCCGGTGCTGCAATCGGTGATCGGCAATCCCATCATCGCGCAGAACTTCCGGCTGGACGGCGTCGTCACCGTCGTCGATGCCGTCAACGGCCTGCAGACGATCGCCAACCACGAGGAAGCCCTGAAGCAGATCGCGGTCGCCGACCGCATCGTCGTCAGCAAGACCGGTCTTGCCGATGCATCTGAGCGCGACGCGCTGACGGTACGGATCCGGGCGCTCAATCCGCGTGCGCCGCTCATCGACGGCGACAGCGACGAGGCGGGACGCTCAGCGCTTTTCGCCTGCGGCCTTTATGATCCATCCTCGAAGATCGCCGATGTCGGCCGCTGGCTGCAGGATGAAGCCCATCACGAGCACAACCATCATCACCACGATCATGGTGACCACCATCATGATCATGATCACCACCATGACCACGATCATCGTCATGATGTGAACCGGCATGGCGGCGACATCCGCTCGTTCAGCATCGTGCACGACCGGCCGATCGAGCCGATGGCACTCGATATGTTCATCGACCTCCTGCGTTCGGCGCATGGCGAGAAGCTGCTCAGGATGAAAGCAATCGTAGCGGTGGCCGACAGACCGGACCGGCCGCTGGTGTTGCATGGCGTGCAGAATGTCTTTCACACGCCGGAGCGTCTGGCGGCATGGCCGGACCCGAACGACCGGCGCACCCGCATGGTGCTGATCACCAAGGGATTGACGGAAGACTTTGTCCGGGACCTGTTCGACGCCTTTACCGGCACGCCGCGCATCGACCGGCCGGACGCGCAGGCGCTTTCCGACAATCCGCTCGCCGTTCCCGGCATGCGGTTTTAATCATCATTCAGATAGCATTGTGATGCCGCGGCCCGTCGCGGCGTCTCAGGCGCCCTTCCGGATCAGAAACCGGTGGCCGCCGTCGGCAGCAGCGGACTCTTCGAGCGTGTGGCCGTCCTCGTTGCAGAAGTGCGGGATATCGATCACCGCCAGAGGATCGGTCGTCTCGATCTCCAGCAATGCGCCCGGGGCCAGCGAGGACATGCGCTTGCGCGTCTTCAAAACGGGAAGGGGGCATTTAAGCCCCCTGAGGTCGTAGACGATCTTGGTCTCGCCCGGCATCAATTGCCCCAGATTTTCCAGAAGGGGCGCTTCTTCGGCGGCTCTTCGGTGAGCACAGGTGTTTCCGCCACCGCCTCGGGGGCAGGTGCCGTTGCAACGGCGGCCGTCTGCTGTTGCGTAGCCACTGGTGCCGTCGTGCGTGCCTGCTTGGTCGTCTTCGCCGGTTCCTGCGCCTGCGGTGCGACGGCTGCCTGCTGTTCGGGTGTCTGAACGGCCGGAGCGGGTGCTTCTGCCACCGGCTCGCTCTTCGAGAACAGGCTCCAGAAGGATTTTTTCGCGGGCTGCTCAACGGCCGCCTGCATCACCGGCTGCGGTACGGGGTTGGCGGCTGGAACCGGGACGTGCTTGCCGCCGTCGGTCGCCTTTTCGAGTTCCTTCTTCTGGATCTCGACGGCCTGCTTGGTCTCTTCCGCTTCCTTCTGGTCGGCGAGCTTCTTCTCGAGGTCGCTGGCCTTCATCAGCTTGCCGGCGTCGAAGGAGTTGCCGGTTGGCGCATAGGCGAGTTCGCGGCCGACGCGCTGCTTGGCGACGATCGCCTTGCGCTCGGCTTCGCTCGGCTCGTACCAGACCATGCCGTCATATTTCTTCATGGCCTTGTCGTAGTCGGTCTGGTAGGTCTTCTCGAAGCCTGCCATCGCCACTTGCAGCGCCGGCGGGGTCGACATGGCCGGGCACTGGCCGCTCGGATTGAACGGGCCGGAGGCCTGCTGGTTGAAGACGTACTTCTTCTCGCAGACGTTCACTTCGGGCGGACGCTTGGTGATCTCGAACTGGTCGTAGCCGACCTTCAGCATCTTCCAGAACTCGATATTCGGGTTGTTGCGATGGCGCGCCATGTTTTCCGCGGTCATGCGGAAGGGGAAGGCCTGGAGCTGAACATTTTCCTGGCCGCCCTTGAAGGAATCCCGGGCGAGCGCGAAGATCTCGATCATCTGCTCGTCGGTCATCGAGTAGCAGCCCGACGACGAGCAGGCGCCGTGGATCATCAGGTGCGTTCCCTGACGGCCGTTCGCCTTGTCGTAGGTGTTGGGATAGCCGGTGTTGATCGCCAGGTAATAGTTCGAGTTGGGGTTCATCTGGTGCGGGAAGAGTGGGTAGAAGCCTTCCGGCGCTTGGCGGTCGCCTTCCTTCACCTTGGGCCCAAGCTTCCCGGACCAGGCGCAAATCTTATAGCTTTTCAGAAGCTGGAAGCGGTTGGCCGTATTGGCCTTCCAGACCTCGAGCGTGCCTTCTTCCTTGAAGATGCGCAGCGCGATCGGGGCCTGCTTCTGTATCCCGAGTTCGGTCATCTTTTTGACCATGGGTCCGGAGACCTGGTACTCGGTTTTGTTCTTGACGGACCTGAGGTCGACCGATGTCGTCGTGTCCAGCGTTTCATTGGTGCAGCCGGCAAGCGCGGCGACAATGGCGGCGGAGGCTACAAGGTTTCTGAAACGCATCAGCAGAGGCCCGTTTAAACCCAACTCGACTACAGCGCCGCGCGTCTTTGACGCGCCAAGGACGCTGTGACTCTTTAGATAGCTGCATAATTTTGCCCTTAAATCGATGCCGATTTAAGGAATTATGCAGGAAAGCCCAAGTCCGCGAGGGTGGGCTCTTTAGAGAATCACTAAGCGATTATACTTCACGAATTCTTAACCCTGCAGGGTGTCCCTGCCGATGCGCTGTTCATGACCTCATGAATATGGCCAAGATTTGGCCATACTCCGCTTTGCAGTTGCGAAATCCGCTCGCGCAATCGCGAACCACCAGGACCAGATCGGATAGTGGGCGTAGGATTTCCGCCCCTATCCCGTTCCTGCTTAGAGGTTGCGGCCGATATTGAGGTACTTCTGTCGGCGATCCGTGCGCAACTGGTCGCCATTGCGTCCGGACAATTCCTTCAACGCGTCGGCGATCACGGTTCCGGTGCGGCCGATGACCGCGTTCGGGTCGCGGTGTGCGCCGCCGACCGGCTCCTGAATGATGCCGTCGATGACGCCGAGTGCCTTCAGGTCCTCGGAGGTGATCTTCATGTTGCTGGCGGCTTCCTTGGCGCGGGTGGAATCGCGCCACAGGATCGAGGCAGCGCCTTCCGGCGAGATGACGCTGTAGATCGCATGCTCCAGCATGTAGACGCGGTTGCCGGTAGCGATCGCGATGGCGCCGCCGGAGCCGCCTTCGCCGATGACGACGGTGACGATCGGCACACGGACATTGAGGCACATCTCGGTGGAGCGGGCGATGGCTTCCGCCTGGCCGCGTTCTTCTGCGCCGACGCCTGGATAGGCACCGGCGGTATCGACCAGCGTGATCAGCGGCAGGCCGAAGCGATCGGCCATTTCCATGACGCGGATCGCCTTGCGGTAGCCTTCAGGACGGGGGCTGCCGAAGTTGTGCTTGATGCGCGACTTCGTGTCGTTGCCCTTCTCCTGGCCGAGAACGGCGACCGGCATGCCGCGGAAACGCGCAAGGCCGGCCTGGATGGCATCGTCGTTGGCATAGTTGCGGTCGCCCGCAAGCGGCGTGAACTCGGTGAAGAGCTCGGCGGCGTAATCCAGGAAGTGCGGGCGCGAGGGGTGACGGGCGACCTGGGTCTTCTGCCAGGGCGTCAGCTTGGAATAGATCTCGATCATCGCGTCGCGGACGCGCGTCTCCAGGCGTTCGATCTCATCCGAAGTGTTCACGCTCTCGTCTTCGCCGGCGAGCTTCTTCAATTCGAGAATCTTGCCTTCGAGGTCGGAGATGGGCTTTTCGAAATCGAGATAATTGTGCATGAGATGCGTTTCCGATCGTTTTGCGACAAGGATGTGCTGGCCGAAACCAGCTTCCCGGCGGTCCTAATCCTGTTTTTTCGCCTGTTTGGCAAGAGGGTGATGGTTTTGCACCAGGTTGTGCAGCCGTTCTTCCAGCACATGTGTATAGATTTGTGTCGTTGAAATGTCCGAATGGCCGAGCAGTTCCTGCACGGCGCGAAGGTCCGCGCCATTGGCAAGCAGGTGGCTGGCGAAGGCGTGCCGCAGCACGTGCGGGGAGATCGTGGCGACCCTTATGCCGGCGCGTGCGGCGAGCGATTTCAGATCGCGCGCAAAAACCTGGCGCGGCAGGAAGCCCTGCTTGCCGGAGGAGGGGAAGAGCCACGGGCTCTCGCGGTTGCCCGCTTCCTCCCTGGCCATTTCCTCGGCGAGCGCCTCGCCATAGGCCCGCATCGCCCGGATTGCCGCTTGCGAGAGCGGCACGAGCCGGTCCTTGTTGCCCTTGCCGCGGATCACGAGGAAGCGGCCGTTCTGCGCCAGCACGCTTGCCGGAAGGGAGACCAGCTCGCTGACGCGCATGCCGGTGGCGTAGAGCAGTTCGATCAGCGCATGCATGCGCAACTTCGCAAGGTGGTCCGGACCTCCTGATGCGGCCTCGCTCTCGGCCTGCCCGATCAGCCGCGAGACGTCCTCGACGCTCAGCGTCTTCGGCAGGCTGCGCCCCTTCTTCGGGGCGTCGAGAATGCCGGTCGGATCGTCGCCGCGCATACCCTCGGCGTAGAGGAATTTGTAGAACTGCCGGAGCGCCGAAAGCCGCCGTGCCTGCGAGGAGGGCTTGAAGCCCTGGCCCGAGAGATGGGCGAGATAGGTGCGAAGGTCGTCCGGCGTCGCCGCCGTCAGCCCGGTTCCGAGCGTGCGCAGGTGCGAGGAGGCATCCTCCAGGTCGCGCTCGTAAGATTGCAGCGTATTGACCGCCGCGCCGCGCTCGGCACTCATCATTTCGAGGAAGGCCTCGACATGGGCGGCAGAGAGGTCGCTCATTGGGGCTTGTTCACCCGCTCGGACGGGATTTTCACGGTCACGTCGCGTTCAACCGGTTCGACAAAGGTGACGAGAGAGACCATCGTGCCGTAGACTAATCCGGCGGCGACGGCACAAAAGAACAGGAACCGGAAGAGGGTCGGCATTTCAATCTCCTCTGCATGATGCCTTCGGTCGAAGCGGACCAAAGGCTATGCATGCAGGCGTTCAAACAGCCATCGTCATCGCGCGTTCGGATGAATGCGCGGCACGAAGGCGGGTGCCAGACCTATATGAACGCCGCTTCGGCCGAGTTCAAGAACCGTGAGCGGACGCGCGCGACGACTTGACGCTACACCCCGATTTGTCGATACCGAAAGGGAATGGGGAATAAGAAGTCCAATGAACGACGTGATCGAACCGGTTTCCGCAACGCTTGCCGAGCGGGCGAAGCTTGTACTCGGTAAACGCAATCTCGTGTTCATCGGTCTCATGGGCGCCGGCAAGTCGGCAATCGGAAGATTGACCGCCCAGGCGCTCGGAGTTCCCTTCGTCGATTCCGACCACGAGATCGAGCGCGTCTCGCGCATGACGATCAGCGATCTCTTTGCCCGATACGGCGAGGAGGAGTTTCGCGCACTGGAAACGCGGGTGCTGAAACGGCTTCTGAGAAGTGGCCCGCGTGTGGTCTCGACTGGCGGCGGCGCCTATATCAATGAGCGCTCGCGCCGCCAGATCAGGAAGGGCGGCCTGACGGTCTGGCTCAATGCCGAGCTCGACGTGCTCTGGGAGCGCGTCAACAAGCGCGATACCCGGCCGCTCCTCAAGACCGAAAACCCCAAGCAGACGCTCGAGAACCTGATGAACGCGCGCTACCCGATCTATTCGGAAGCCGACCTGACGGTACTGTCGCGCGATGTGAAGAAAGAGACGATGGTGGAGGACGTTCTCACCGCCGTTATCGAATACCAGGACAAGAAGAACCATGAATAGCCATGTTGCGCCCGCTGCCGAACGCAAGGTCCGCGTCGACCTCGGCGATCGTTCCTATGATATCCTGATCGGTCCCGGGCTGATTGCCGCCGCCGGCCAGGAGATCGCCGCCCGCCTCAAGGGGCGCAAGATGGCCGTGATCACTGACGAGAACGTAGCGCCGCGCTACCTCGAGCCCCTGATGGCGAGCCTGAAGGAGCGTGACATCGACGCAGTGTCGCTCGTGCTTCCCGCCGGCGAGAAGACCAAGAGCTTCGAGCAACTGATCCCGGTCTGTGAAACCGTGCTTGGCGCCCGGATCGAGCGCAACGATGCGGTGATCGCGCTTGGCGGGGGCGTCATCGGCGATCTTACCGGCTTTGCCGCTGGCATCGTGCGCCGTGGCTCGCGTTTCATTCAGATCCCGACCTCGCTCTTGGCACAGGTCGATTCCTCCGTCGGCGGCAAGACCGGCATCAATTCCCCGCATGGCAAGAACCTGATCGGCGTTTTCCATCAGCCGGATCTGGTGCTCGCCGATACCGACGTGCTCGACACGCTGAGCCCACGCGAGTTTCGCGCCGGTTATGCCGAGGTCGCGAAGTATGGGCTGATCGACAAGCCGGACTTCTTCGCCTGGCTCGAAAAGAACTGGCAGGCGGTCTTTGCCGGCGGCGCGGCGCGCATCGAGGCGATCGCGATCAGCTGCCAGGCCAAGGCCGACGTCGTGGCGGCGGACGAGCGCGAGAACGGTCTGCGGGCGTTGCTCAATCTCGGCCACACCTTCGGCCACGCGCTGGAAGCTGCGACCGACTATGACAGCGCCCGGCTCGTGCATGGCGAGGGCGTTTCGATCGGCATGGTGCTTGCGCATCAGTTCTCGGCACGCATGAACCTTGCGAGCCCGGACGATGCGTCCCGTGTCGAGGCGCATCTGAAGACGGTGGGCCTGCCGACCCGCATGTCGGAAATCCCGGGCACCTTGCCTCCGGCCGAGAGGCTGATGGACGCGATCGCCCAGGACAAGAAGGTCAAGGGCGGCAAGCTCACCTTCATTCTGACGCACGGCGTCGGACAATCCTTTGTGGCCGATGACGTTCCGGCATCGGAGGTCCTGAGCTTCCTGAGGGAAAAACATCCGCAATGACAGGCGAAGCCTTTATTGCTTTTCTGGCGGAATACTGGCTGTCGATCCTCTCGGTCCTCTGCCTGCTCGTGCTGTCGGCGTTCTTCTCGGGCTCTGAGACGGCGCTGACGGCAGCCTCGCGCTCGCGCATGCACACGCTCGAAAACAACGGCGAGGAGCGTGCCGGCATCGTCAACCGGCTGATCGAACGCCGTGACCGGCTGATCGGTACGCTCTTGATCGGCAACAGTCTCGTCAACATCCTTGCTTCGTCGTTGACGACGAGCCTGCTGATAGGCCTTTTCGGCGACTCCGGCGTGGCAATCGCGACGCTGGCCCTGACGGTGCTGCTCGTTATTTTCTCGGAAGTTCTGCCGAAGAGCTGGGCCATTGCTTCGCCCGATCGCTTCGCGCTCGCTGTCGCGCCCTTGGTTCGGCCCTTCGTCGCGATCGTCGGCCCGGTCTCCAGCGTCGTCAACGGGATCGTCCGGCGCCTGCTCAATCTCTTCGGCGTCAATCTTGCCGCCGATATGTCGATGCTTTCGGCGCACGAGGAACTGCGCGGCGCAGTGGACTTCTTGCACCGAGAGGGTTCGGTGATCAAGGCCGACCGCGACCGGCTGGGCGGCGTGCTCGATCTCGGCGAACTCGAAGTCTCCGACATCATGATCCACCGCACCGCCATGCGGGCGATCAATGCCGACGAGCCGCCGGAGACCTGCGTTCGCGACATCCTCGAAAGCCCGTTCACGCGACTGCCGCTCTGGCGCGGTTCGACCGACAACATCATCGGCGTGGTGCATTCCAAGGATCTCCTGCGGGCGCTCGCGGAGCCCAATGTCGAGCCGGAAAACCTCGAAATCGTCAAGATCGCGCAGAAGCCCTGGTTCGTGCCGGACACGACCAACCTCAAGGACCAGCTCAACGCTTTCCTGCGCCGCAAGCTGCATCTGGCGATCGTCGTTGACGAATACGGCCAAGTTCAGGGCCTGGTGACGCTCGAAGACATCCTGGAGGAGATTGTCGGCGATATTGCCGACGAGCACGACCTCGACATTCAGGGTGTGCGCCAGGAGGCGGATGGTTCGATCGTCGTTGACGGCTCGGTGCCGATCCGCGACCTCAATCGCGCGCTCGACTGGTCGCTGCCGGACGAAGAAGCGACGACGGTCGCCGGTCTGGTGATCCACGAATCCAAGAGCATCCCGGAGGAGCGTCAGGCCTTCACCTTCCACGGCAAGCGCTTCATCGTGATGAAGAGGGTGAAGAACCGGATCACCAAGCTGCGCATCCGCCCGGCGGAAGACGGTGCCGCTCCGACGTCTTGATTGCTACCAGCGGGTCGCTTCGCCGGGAGCCGCGGGCTCGACGGCAAGGGCGTGCAGGCCGGCATCGAGTTCCGGTTTCAGGAGATCATTGATGGCGCGGTGACGGGCGACGCGGCTCATGCCGGTAAAGGCGCTGGAAACGATGCGCACCCGCAGGTGGGTTTCGCCGCCGCCATCGAATCCCGGCTGATGACCGGCGTGCATGTGGCTCTCGTTGATGACCGCCAATCTCTCAGGATGGAAGGCCTCGATCAGCTTCTTTTCGATCGTGTCCGTGAGCGACATTCTTCCGTCCCATTTCCTTGGTTGCTTGACGCCCCCTCGCGGATCTGCAGTACCCGGTAATCGCTGGCTTGGCGGCGCAAAATGCCCGCACAAAGCCAGCAACATTCCGTTTTGTCAATTCTTGTTGTGGCCCCAGCCAAGCCCCATAATGAGCACCATGAGACTCGATTCAAAATACTTCGATCGCATTCGCACCCGGCGCAAGGTTGAGCCCCGGGCGGAGCCGGCTGCGCCCGTTTGTCAGTGGGACGGCTGCGATCAGAAGGGCGTGCATAAAGCGCCCGTCGGCCGCAATGCCGAGGGCCAGTACTTCATGTTCTGCTTCGAGCATGTGAAGGAGTACAACAAGGGCTACAACTACTTCTCCGGCCTTTCCGACAGCGAGGTCGCCCGCTACCAGAAGGAAGCGGTGACCGGCCACCGACCGACCTGGACCGTCGGCGTCAACAAGAATGCGAAGAACGGTCCGACGCAGTCGCAGACGCGGTCGGGCTCGGCCGGCGCCCAGGCCCGGATGCGCGACCCCTTCGGCTTCGTCAGCGAAGCGCGCGCCCGTCGCCCGGAGCCGCGCCAGCGCAAGTTGAAGACGCTCGAGGCAAAGGCGTTCGAAACACTCGGCCTCGGGGCCTCGGCCACTGCTGCCGATATCAAGGCTGCCTACAAGGATCTCGTCAAGAAGCATCACCCCGATGCCAATGGCGGAGATAGGGGATCCGAAGAGCGTTTTCGCGCGGTTATTCAAGCCTACCAATTGTTAAAACAGGCTGGTTTCTGCTAACAACGCGGATTATTACAGAAGCACTTTTGCAGGCGAATGCGCGGGTGCCGTCCGGTGGCCGCTCTGGAGACATGATGAGCAAGATTGACCTCGACATTTCCAACCTTCCCGATACGACGATCTCGGTCCGGGAGGTTTTCGGCATTGATACGGATTTGCGCGTTCCTGCCTATTCGAAGGGCGACGCCTATGTGCCGGACCTCGACCCGGATTACCTCTTCGACCGCGAAACCACGCTCGCTATTCTCGCAGGCTTCGCCCACAACCGACGCGTGATGGTCTCGGGCTATCACGGTACCGGTAAGTCCACCCATATCGAGCAGGTCGCTGCCCGCCTCAACTGGCCTTGCGTGCGCGTCAACCTCGATAGCCATGTCAGCCGTATCGATCTCGTCGGCAAGGACGCGATCGTCGTCAAGGACGGCCTGCAGGTCACCGAGTTCAAGGACGGCATCCTGCCCTGGGCCTACCAGCACAATGTCGCACTCGTCTTCGACGAATACGATGCCGGCCGTCCGGACGTCATGTTCGTGATCCAGCGGGTTCTCGAATCCTCCGGCCGCCTGACGCTGCTCGACCAGAGCCGCGTCATCCGTCCGCACCCGGCCTTCCGCCTGTTTGCGACCGCCAACACCATCGGCCTCGGCGACACCACCGGCCTCTACCACGGCACGCAGCAGATCAACCAGGCGCAGATGGACCGTTGGTCGATCGTCACGACGCTGAACTACCTGGCGCATGACAAGGAAGTCGACATCGTCGCCGCCAAGGTGAAGGGCTTCACCGCCGACAAGGGCCGCGAGACCGTCTCCAAGATGGTGCGTGTTGCCGACCTCACGCGCGCCGCCTTCATCAACGGCGATCTTTCGACCGTCATGAGCCCGCGTACGGTCATCACCTGGGCCGAGAACGCCCACATCTTCGGCGATATCGCCTTTGCCTTCCGTGTGACCTTCCTCAACAAGTGCGACGAACTGGAGCGGGCGCTGGTCGCCGAGCACTACCAGCGCGCCTTCGGGATCGAGCTCAAGGAAAGCGCTGCCAACATCGTGTTGGAAGCCACCGCCTGAGCCATGGCGGAGGCGGAGGGCGCACAGGCGCTTCGCTTCGTTGAGGAGAAGAGCGTCACGAAGACCGCCAACGCGGTCTTCAAGGGCCTCAAGGCCTTCAACCTCGAAAAGGCGGGAAGCGCCAAATACAAGCGCTTCGCCATTTCGGTGCGTAACGACGGCGACGAGATCGTAGGCGGCATCGTCGCCTACACGGCGTGGAACTGGTGCTTCATCGAACTGCTCTGGGTAGACGAGGCGCTGAGAGGGTCGGGCAGCGGGCGTGAGCTCGTTGCGCGTGTCGAAGCGGTCGCCGCAAGCCGCGGTGCCCGTTACATCTATGTCGACACATTCAGTTTCCAGGGCGACGGCTTCTATCAGAAGCTGGGTTATGACGTTTATGGCAAACTCGATGATTTCCCGCCGGGATTTCACCGCATCTGGCTGAAGAAGGAACTCTCGTGAGCTCGAACTCGAAGGCAAAGCCAACCACGCGCGAGAATGCTGCCGAACCGTTCAAGCGGGCGCTTTCCGGCTGCATCCGATCGATCGCGGGCGATGCCGAGGTGGAAGTCGCCTTCGCCAACGAGCGGCCGGGCATGACCGGCGAGCGCATTCGTCTGCCGGAGCTTTCCAAGCGCCCGACGCTGCAGGAACTCAGCGTCACCCGCGGGCTGGGTGACAGCATGGCGCTGCGCAAGGCCTGTCACGACGCGCGCATCCACGCGACGATGTCGCCGCAAGGGGCCGACGCCCGCGTGATCTTCGATGCGGTCGAGCAGGCGCGCGTCGAGGCGATCGGCGCGCTCAGCATGGCGGGTGTCGCCAAGAACCTGAACGTCATGCTCGAGGAGAAATACGCCAAGGCGAATTTTGCCACGATCGAGCGGCAGGCCGACGCGCCGCTCGGCGAAGCCGTGGCGCTGCTGGTGCGCGAGAAGTTGACCGGCGAGAAGCCACCGGCCTCCGCCGGCAAGGTGCTCGACCTCTGGCGCGAGTTCATCGAGGGCAAGGCTGCCGGCGATATCCAGAACCTGTCGTCGACGATCAACGACCAGCAGGCCTTTGCCCGGGTCGTGCGCGACATGCTGACCTCGATGGAGGTCGCCGAGAAGTATGGCGACGACGACGTCGAGCCGGACGAGCAGGAAAGCGAGACCGACGAAGATCAGCCGCGCAGCCAGGAGCAGGACGAAAACGCCAGCGACGAGGAAGCCGGCGACGATGCCGCACCCGCCGATGAAAACCAGGCTGCCGAAGAGCAGATGGAAGAAGGCGAGATGGACGGCGCGGAGATCTCCGACGACGATCTCCAGGACGAGGGTGACGAGGACAGCGAGACACCCGGCGAGGTCAAGCGACCGAACCAGCCCTTCGCCGACTTCAACGAGAAAGTCGACTACGCCGTCTTCACTCGCGAATTCGACGAGACGATCGCTTCGGAAGAGCTGTGCGACGAGGCCGAGCTCGACCGGTTGCGCGCCTTCCTCGACAAGCAGCTTTCCCATCTCCAGGGTGCTGTGGGTCGCCTTGCCAACCGCCTGCAGCGCCGCCTGATGGCGCAGCAGAACCGCTCCTGGGAATTCGATCTCGAAGAGGGCTACCTCGACACGGCGCGCCTGCAGCGCATCATCATCGACCCGATGCAGCCGCTTTCCTTCAAGCGAGAGAAGGACACCAACTTCCGCGACACGGTAGTGACGCTGCTGATCGACAACTCCGGCTCGATGCGTGGCCGCCCGATCACCGTTGCCGCGACCTGCGCCGACATCCTGGCGCGCACGCTGGAACGCTGCGGCGTCAAGGTCGAGATCCTCGGCTTCACCACCAAGGCGTGGAAGGGCGGACAGTCGCGCGAAAAGTGGCTCGCCGGCGGCAAGCCGCAGGCGCCGGGCCGGCTCAACGATCTGCGGCACATCATCTACAAGTCCGCCGATGCGCCCTGGCGCCGGGCGCGCCGCAATCTCGGCCTGATGATGCGCGAAGGCCTGCTCAAGGAAAACATCGACGGCGAGGCGCTGATGTGGGCGCACGAGCGACTGATGGCACGGCGCGAGCAGCGCCGCATCCTGATGATGATCTCCGACGGTGCGCCGGTTGACGACTCGACGCTTTCGGTGAACCCCGGGAACTATCTGGAGCGGCATCTGCGCGCTGTCATCGAGCAGATCGAGACGCGCTCGCCTGTCGAGTTGCTTGCAATCGGGATCGGCCACGATGTGACGCGATACTACCGTCGCGCCGTGACCATCGTCGATGCCGACGAACTCGCCGGTGCCATGACCGAGCAGCTGGCCGCGCTCTTCGAGGATGAAAGCCAGCGCCGCGGTTCCTCGCGTCTTCGTCGCGCCGGATAATTTGTTTCGTTCGGAGGTGGTGTTTGCCGCTTCCGAACGCCAATCGGCGACAGCCCGTTCCGACCTTGAGCCGAAGTCAATTTACGGACAAAATTTTACAGTCTACCAAGCTGCAGCGATGATCTCAGTGCGCCGTGGCAGGTGTCTCTCGTCGTCGTACTCCGTTTCATTCCTGATGCTCTTCCCCTGAAGGTACTTCCCCATGCTCGGTCGCGGACTTCTAGCCCTCCTGCTTTTGGCGTCGACCGGCTCGGCATGGGCCGCCTCGAACGGCGAAATTCTGCCGATCCGCAGTCGTCAGATCAGCAGTTTCGCGGTTGGATCGAGCGCCACCCGGTTCGACGCGCTGGAGTTCGTTGGCGGACTGGAAATGACCTCTGCGAATTCCCTGTTCGGCGCCGTGTCGGCAATCCGTTTTCGGCCGGATGGCACTTCATTCATCGCGATCATGGACACCGGACACTGGCTCGAAGGCGCCGTGACCCGTGATGCGGCCGGCCGGCTTTCCGGTCTTACGGACCTTACCGCCACGCCGATGGCCGACCGCAACGGCGACGTCGGGCTGGCGAAGTGGAAGGTGGATTCGGAAGGATTGGCGCTGCGGTCGGGGCAGGTGGTCGTCAGCTACGAGCAGGCACACCGCATCGACATCTACCCGGACCCGGGCTTTGCTGCATCGACGCCGATCGGGAGCCTGGCGTTGCCGTTCCCGATCAAGGAATTGCGCAACAATGGCGGCATCGAGACCATCGCAGTCGCGCCAAAGGACGGCCCCCTGGCCGGCGCGACGATCGCCGTTGCAGAGCGCAGCGTCGACAGGGCGGATAATCTGCTGGCGGGCATTCTCGACGGGCCGCAGCGCGGCGCGTTTGCCGTCGTGCGCAAGGATCCCTATGCGGTAACCGACGGCGCGTTCCTGCCGAACGGCGACCTGTTGCTGCTGGAACGGCGCTTCTCTTTCGGTTCTGGTCTCGGAATGCAGATCCGGCGTATTGCCGGCGACACGATCAAGCCCGGCGCCGTGGTCGATGGCGAAGTCATCTTCGAAGCCGACATGCGCCACCAGATCGACAATATGGAAGGGCTCGACGTCGTCGTACGGCCGGATGGCGAAGTTCGGGTGATCGTCGTTTCGGACGACAACCACTCCATCCTCGAGCGCAATCTGATGCTCGAGTTCCGCCTCACGACCGTGCTGACGCAGTAGGCAATGCTTGTTTCGCCCAAGGGGCGAGTGATCCAAGCTCTGAAACGACAGAGCCGATGATTGCGGTCGTTTCGACCGCAATCATCGGCTCGATCCTTTTCGGTAGACCTTGTTTAGGCGGATGCCTTGGCTTCCGCTGCCGGCATCGGCTTGACGACGCTCATCAGCGCGCCATAGGGCAGCAGCATGACGAGGCCGCAGAGGATCTTGACGCTCAAGTCGCCGATCGCCCAGGAGATCCAGCGCGGTGCTTCGGCCGTGAGCACGCCGAGAAGGGGGGCGGTTTCCAGCGCGAAGCTGTCGTTCGGTCCGAAGAACACGAAGAACGGGGCAAAGGCGAAGGAGAAGAACATTGCGGTGTCGAGCGCCGAGCCGATCAGCGAGCCTGCGAGCGGCGCATGCCACCAGCTCTGACGGCGCAGTCGGTTGAATACCGAGATGTCGAGAAGCTGCCCGAACAGGAAGGCCGAACCTGAGGCGATCGCGATCCGCGGCGTGGCGGCGACGAAGGAGAGCAGGATGGCTACGATGAAGCCTGCGACCACCACGCGGCGCGCGATGCGCGGCCCGAACTGTCGATTGGTAAGATCCGTCACCAGGAAGGCGAAGGGATAGCTGAAGGCGCCCCAGGTGAGAAGATCGCCAAGCTGCATGCCGGCAATCGAGCCCGGCAGCGGGTACTGTACGAGGATGTTCGAAGCCACGACCACGAGGGTCATCAGCGCGATATAGACGAAGAAAGTGCGGTTGATCAGCATTTTTTTATCCTGGGAGATGCCACCAGCTAGAGGGATGAAAGCCGGATCGAGCATCCGGCCGATGAAGGCAGAAACACGCGCACGAGAAAAAGGCTTGCTGGATGAACCCGCAAGCCTTTTAAACGCGTGTCAAAGACAGGACGCTGGCGCCGATTAGGCGGCTTCAGCAACCTTCTTGACGATCTGGCGGCGCAGCAGGCGAGCGCGCATGCTCAGCTCGTTCTCGTCCGACTTCAGCAGGAAGGCGTCGAGGCCGCCACGGTGTTCAACCGAGCGGAGAGCTGCAGCGGAAACGCGCAGACGGTAGCGCTGGCCGAGAGCATCGGAAATCAGCGTGACGTTGCACAGGTTCGGCAGGAACCGGCGCTTGGTCTTGTTGTTGGCGTGGCTTACATTGTTGCCCGACTGGACGCCCTTGCCGGTCAATTCGCAACTACGGGACATGGTACACCTATTCTCTTTATCGCCGCCGGACAATGCGGTAGCGGGCCCAGAGCCCAGGCCGCGTTCCTAGGCCATTATTGGAAAGTCGCGGTTCTATAGTCAGAGACGGCCCGCCCGTCAAGCCAAACCTCTTGCATTCTCGGAAAACCCGCGGTTTTTCCCGACCGTTCTTCAGATATGAGGCGTGGTTTTCCCAAGAATAATGCCTTGCGAGACCCATTCCAAGCGGTTTTGCTATGCGTTATTTCTTGCATGAGGACGTGTGGCGGCCACGGGGCCGGCCCGACGACCGGCTGCAGCGAACTGGGCGTAGAAAAGCCGCAAAGAGCCTGCATTTCAGGGTATTGCGGCGATATTCAAGCGATGGATTTTTTAAGGGCATGAAGTTGCGAAATGGCTTTCGCGTGGCGGCGTTGCTGTCCGCGGTCTCGTTTTCCACAGCATCGTCGGCCGCCGATGTCGAACATCTGACGGATTACAGCATCTCGCTCGCCGGTCTGCCGGTTGCGCGCGCCTCCTTCCATACCGAGCTTCAGAAGAATCGCTACACGATATCCGGAACGCTGAAGTCGGCCGGTCTGCTCGACATCCTGAGCCACACATCGGGCCAGACGCAGGTTTCGGGTGTGATCGGCAGGGACTACCTGCGCGCCTCGCACTATTCGATGTCCTATCGCAGTGGATCGAAGAGCAGGGCGATCAACGTCACCTATCGCAACGGCAATGTGGTGCAAGCCAGCATGACGCCGAAGCGGACGCCCTTGCCGAAGAACTGGGTGCCCGTCACCTCACGCGACATGCGCAACGTGCTCGACCCGCTCTCGGGCCTCATCATTCCCGCCGAGGCGCGCGTGTGCCCCAACACGCTGCCGATCTTTGATGGCGAGTCGCGGCTCGACATCAAGCTCTCACCGAAGGGGACCAAGCCTTTCAAGACCAAGGGCTTCGAAGGGGAGGTGATCGTCTGCGGTATCCGTTTCGTGCCGAAGGCCGGCTACAAGAAGGGCCGCGAGGATGTCGAGTATCTGCGTCGTCTGCAGACGATGGAAATCTGGTTTGCCAAGGCGCCCAACGTGAACGTCTACGCCCCCGTCTATGTCCGCATCCCCACCAAGCTCGGACCGGTCACGGTCTCGGCGACGCGATTTGGTGGTTGACGCGCGGTCGTGTGCAACTAAAAGGTTAAATACCACGAAGCACGAAGATTTTATCGGCGCAGGTTTCCGTGAGAGAAATCGCGCGAGGGGACGACTATGACATTCAAGGCAACGCTGATCGGCTTTTCCGCCATCCTGATGTGGTCGCTGCTCGCGCTGTTCACGGCAGCATCCGGCAAGATGCCGCCGTTCCAGCTTTCGGCGATCTGCTTCCTGATCGGCAGCCTGCCCGGCCTGGTGGTGCTGGGGATGAGGCCGGAGCGCCTGGCGCTGCTCAAGCAACCCGCCAAGGTCTGGATCACGGGTATCGCCGGTTTGTTCGGCTATCATTTTCTCTATTTCACGGCCCTGCGCAACGCCCCGGCAGTGGAAGCCGGGTTGATCGCCTATCTCTGGCCGCTGCTGATCGTCGTCGGCTCGGCGCTGCTGCCGGGCGAGCGCTTGCGCTGGTATCATCTCGCCGGCGCACTCGCCGGCCTCGTCGGCACGATCCTGATCGTGGCGCGCAATGGCGTTGCCTTCGACGATGCCTATCTGCTTGGCTACGGCGCCGCCTTTCTCTGCGCCTTCACCTGGTCGGGCTATTCGCTCATCACCCGCCGCTTCGAAGCGGTCTCGACGGATGTCGTGACAGGATTTTGTCTTGCGACCTCGATCCTGTCTTTCGTCTGCCATCTGGCGCTCGAAACGACCGTCTGGCCGGCGACGACCTTCGAGTGGCTGGCGGTCGTCGGCCTCGGGCTGCTGCCGGTCGGAGCGGCGTTCTATGCCTGGGACTTTGGGGTGAAGAACGGCAATATCCAGCTTCTCGGCGTCGCGAGTTATGCGGCGCCGGTGCTTTCGACGCTGATCCTGATCCTGTTCGGTTTTGCCGAGCCGTCCTGGCGCATCGCGCTCGCCTGCCTGTTCGTGACCGGCGGCGCAGTGCTTGCTGCAAAGGACATGATCTTCCGCAATCGTGCGACGGTGGCCCAGCCGGCGGAATAACCGGGCTTGTTATCGCTTGGGCGGCTGCCAGTCGGGGGCCGCCATTTCGAAGGCGGCGAAATCAAATGCTGGCGCGACGGTGCAGCCGACCAGCGTCCATTCGCCAAGCGAGGCGGCGGACTGCCACCAATCGGCCGGGACCACGCCCTGCGGTCGTTCTCCGCTCAGAATGTCGGACCCGAGCCGCAGCGTCTCGGCGGATTTTCCATCTTCGGCGATGCTGAGTTCGAGCGGCGCACCGGCGTGATAGTGCCAAATCTCGACCGCGTCGCGGACACGGTGCCAGTGCGAGCGCTCGCCGCGCTCCAACAGATAATAGATTGCCGTCGAATGCCCGCGTGGGCCACCAGCCGTATCGCGGAAGGTCTCGAAGTACCAGCCGCCCTCCGGATGGCGCGCCAAACCGAGTGCCTTGATGATCTCCGCCGCCGATTGCGTCTCAGCCACTAGAAATTATCTTTCCGCTTGCGGATTTCGGCAAAGACCGTGGCATCGTCGGCGTTCTGCATTCCAAGATGGGCGCGGATGCCCGGGTCGGTGGCGCGCAGGAACGGGTTCGTGCGCTTCTCCAGGCCGATCGTCGTCGGTGCGGTGAAGCCGCCGTCGCAGCGCGTCTCCTCGATCTCGGCGGCGCGCGCCTTGAGCTCGGCATTCTCGGGGTCGACCGTGACCGCGAAGCGGGCGTTGGACAGCGTGTATTCGTGGCCGAAATAGACCGTCGTGTCATCCGGCAACGCCATCAGCCGGCTGAGAGACTGCCACATGGTCGCTGCCGTCCCCTCGAACAGACGACCGCAGCCCAGCGCAAACAGGGTGTCGGCGGCAAACAGCAGCCTGTCCTGCGGGAAGTGGAAGCAGATGTGACCGGCCGTGTGGCCCGGGGTCTCGATCACCTCGACGGAACGACCGGCAAAATCGAAGCGCTCACCATGGCGCACGGCCTTGTCGAGCCCCGGAATTTTCGAGGCTTCCCCGAAAGGCCCGATGATCGTGACGCCGAAGCGTTCCTTCAGGGCGTCATTTGCCGCCACGTGATCGCCGTGATGATGGGTCGTCAGGATGTGGGTAAGCCTCCAGCCGCGCCGCTCCAGCGCTTCCAGGATGGGCGCCTCTTCCGGCGCGTCGATAGAGGCGGTCAGGCCGCTTTCGGGATCGTGGATCAGCACGCCGAAATTATCGGTGCGGCAGAGGAAGAGGTCGAGTTCGAGCGCGGCCATGGCACGTCCTCCGGTCAGAAGAGAGGGAATGCTGCCGAATGTAGCGAGCCTTACCTTGAAGTCTACCGCTTCGAAGCTAACATGTTGCGAATGCACACCGATATCGTCGACCTGCGAGAATTCTATCACTCCGAGCTCGGCCGGATGGCGGAGCAATCCGTCACCATGGCGCTTTCGTCCGTCTGGGCGCGGCTCCCGGACGAGCGGCTGGTCGGCCTCGGCTATGCCGTTCCCTATCTCGAACGGTTCCGCAAGGACACGGAGCGCACCTTCGCCTTCATGCCGGCGGGGCAGGGGGCGGTGAACTGGCCGGTTGCCGAGCTCTCCTCGACGGCGCTGGTGTTCGATGAGGAGTTGCCGCTGCCCGACGCCTCGATCGACCGGGTGCTGATGGTGCATTCGCTGGAATTCGCCGAAAGCCCGCGGGAGACCATGAAGGAGATCTGGCGGGTGCTGGCGCCAGGCGGTCGCCTTATCATCGTCGTGCCCAACCGGCGCGGCGTCTGGGCGCGCATGGAACACACGCCCTTCGGTTCCGGGCGACCCTATTCGCGTGGGCAGCTGACGGCGCTGCTGCGCGAGACCAACTTCACGCCAGGTGCCACGGCGGATGCGCTCTTCTTCCCGCCGTCGAAACTCAGGGCGATCCTGCGGCTGCGTCGGGGCTTCGAGCGGCTCGGCCGTTCGCTCTGGCCGGTCTTCTCCGGCGTCATCGTCGTCGAGGCGCAGAAGCGGCTTTACCAGGGGCTGCCGGTCGCCGCACGCGCATCGCGCCGCGTCTTCGTGCCGGTGCTGGCGCCGCAGGGCGTGCCGAGCACGCGCGAGAGGCCGCGTCCCACCCGCTAACCTGCCTGGGAACCGCGGCGGACCCTCGACAAAAGCCGCTTGCGCCGCTAATGGCTTGACCTCTTTTCCTGCCTGCAGCGCCGCGCGCCTCCCAAGGCACGTATCGGTCGCTGCAGCACTTTGATGGCCAAAGAAAGCTGACCCGATGAGCCTTGCTTCGAAGAGCCCTGAGCCGCGTTCCGGCATCCTGGATATTGCCGCTTATGTGCCGGGCAAGGAGCATGCGCCGGGTGTCGCCAAGGTGCATAAACTCTCGTCCAACGAGACGCCGCTTGGCGCAAGCCCGAAGGCGATCGAAGCCTTCCAGTCGGCTGCCTTCAACCTCGAACGTTATCCGGATGGCCAGGCGCGGGCGCTGCGAGAGGCGATCGGTGCCGTGCACGGCCTCAACCCGGCAAACATCATGTGCGGCAATGGGTCGGACGAACTGCTCGGGCTTCTCTGCCACACCTATCTCGGGCCCGGCGACGAAGGCATCATCACCGAGCATGGCTTCCTCGTCTACAAGATCCAGATCCTGGCGGCGGGCGCGACGCCCATTACCGTCAAGGAGAAGGATGCGCGCGTCGATGTCGATGCCATTCTCGCGGCGGTCACCGAGCGCACCAAGGTCGTCTTCCTGGCGAACCCGGCCAATCCGACCGGCACCTACATCCCCGTCGATGAAGTCCGCCGGCTGCATGCGGGGCTGCCCGAAGGCGTGCTGCTGGTGCTCGACGCGGCCTATGCCGAATATGTGCGCCGCAACGACTATGCCGCCGGGCTGGAGCTCGTCTCGGCCAGCCGCAATGTGGTGATGACCCGCACCTTCTCGAAGATCTACGGCCTTGCGGGTTTGCGCATCGGCTGGATGTATGCACCGCCGGAGGTGATCGACGCGGTTGACCGTGTCCGCGGGCCCTTCAACCTCAGTGCGCCCTCTATCGCGGCGGGTGCTGCGGCGATCCGTGATCAGGCTTTCGTGGCAACGGCGGTTGATCACAATCTCACCTGGCTTGCGCGTGTCAGCGAAGCGCTCGAAGCGATCGGGCTGCGCATCACGCCCTCGGTCACGAATTTCGTGCTGATCCACTTTCCGGAAGAAAACGGCAAGCGGGCCGAGGAAGCCGATGATTTCCTGACCAGCCGCGGCTATATCCTGCGGGCGGTCAGCAGCTACGGCTTCCCCAATGCGCTGCGCATGACCATCGGCTCGGAAGAAGCCAACGAAGGCGTCATCGCGGCGCTGATCGAATTCATGGGACGGAAATAATGGCTCAGCAGTTTGAAACGATCGCCCTCATCGGCATTGGTCTCATCGGCTCGTCGATCGCGCGCGATATCCGCGAGAAGCAGCTTGCTGGTACGCTCGTCGTCTCCACGCGCAGCGAGGCGACGCTGAAGCGTACGCAGGAGCTCGGGCTCGGCGATCGCTATACGCTGTCTGCGGCCGACGCCGTTCGCGACGCGGACCTCGTGATCGTCTCGGTCCCGGTCGGCGCGTCCGGTGCCGTGGCGGCCGAGATTGCTGCGCATCTGAAGCCCGGTGCGATCGTCACCGATGTCGGCTCGACCAAAGGCTCAGTGATTGCGCAGATGGCGCCGCATCTGCCCGAGACCGTTCATTTCGTGCCGGGGCATCCGATCGCCGGTACCGAGCACTCGGGCCCGGATGCCGGCTTCGTCGGCCTCTTCCGCGGCCGCTGGTGCATCCTGACGCCGCCGGAGGGCGCTGATGGGGAAGCGGTCGCGCGGCTCCGGCGTTTCTGGGAAACGCTCGGCTCGATGGTCGAGGAGATGGACGCCGAGCACCACGACAAGGTGCTGGCGATCGTTTCGCACTTGCCGCACATCATCGCCTACAACATCGTCGGAACCGCCGATGATCTCGAGACCGTCACCGAATCCGAAGTCATCAAGTATTCGGCCTCGGGTTTCCGCGACTTCACCCGTCTCGCGGCATCCGATCCCACCATGTGGCGTGACGTCTGCCTGCACAACAAGGACGCGATCCTGGAGATGCTGGCGCGGTTTTCGGAGGATCTCGCCTATCTGCAGCGGGCGATCCGCTGGGGCGACGGCGAGAAGCTCTTCGACCTCTTCACCCGCACCCGCGCCATCCGCCGCTCGATCATCCAGGCGGGCCAGGATACGGCGATGCCGGACTTCGGCCGGCATGCCATGGATCAGAAATAAGCTGAGCAAGTCGAGGAAGACCGAGGAACGGTCTTCCGTCCGGAAGCGGGTGTTCGACGATCTAGAGCGTCGGCAGGACGCCGATCGGGATGAAGGCGAGAAACGCCGTGCCGTCGCGCACGTTGAGCTTCACGGTCGCCTCGTCCTTGCCGTTGGCGAGCGCCTTCAGCATGTTCGCGGTGTTGTCGACGAGGTTGGCGTCGTCGGGGATCAGCTTGACCAGATTGGCCCGCCAGGCCTCGATATTCGTCATCGTCAGCGAGAACTCGCCGGAAATCAGTCCCTGATCGTTGACCGAGAAGGGGCCGGAAAGCTTGGCGTTCATGCCGGAGCCGAGATCGAGGGTGAGCTGTCGGAGTTCGCCCTTGCTGCCGCGAAACATCTCCGGTGTCGGTGTGGTTGCCATCCACCCGGCCTTGTCGGTGAAGGTCAGGTCCGCAGCCACCGTGGCCGGCGGCGCGTAGCTCGGGCCTTCCTCCGGACGAAGGTCGAGCTTGTCGACGCTCAAAGCGGCATCAAGATCCGCGCCGTTCTGGCGCAGGTGCAGTTCGCCGTGGCTGGCGCCGAAGCCAAGACCGTCGCCCGCAAGCGGCAGGCGCACCCGACCGGTGAGGTTGTCATAGGTGAGCGAGGTGCGGTCGACACCGGACAAGGTCGCACGCACGCTCGCATGCAGCAGCGTCCAGTCGGCGAAGACGTTGAGGCCGGGCGACGCCCGGATTTCGGCCGGGCCGTCGAGCTCGATCACGGCGTGGCCGGGCTGGTAGACCTGGGCGGCTGTGCGCAGCGCCCCGAAGGAGGCGGATGTGCCATGGCGGGTGTCGTCGAGGTGGACCTTGTCGCAGAAGAGGCCGATTCGGAACGGAAAGCCGCGCACGTCCATGTTCGTGCATTCGCCGCCGAGGCCGGCTGCCTGTCCATCGGCAAGACGGGCCGTGAGGCGTTTCTCGATCTGATCGGCGGCGAGGAACCAGCCGGCCGAATAGATGCCGGCGACAAGCACGATGCCTGCCGTCAGCCAGCGGAACTTCCGGCTGACCGGCGAGGGATTGGAAACTGCGGTTGCCGACATGGGCGCGGATACCTCACTCTAAACTGGACTGCGGCTGCCTTTCGGGTGGCGCCGCCGATCCGCAAAACTATTCTTGTCTTCGGGTGCACGAGGACGAGCTTGTCTCTTTCGTGCCGAGATGCTGTGCCGTAGAAACCGACATGACTGACCATTCCTACAAGCCGATGGTGATTCGGTGGCGAGAGCAGACAGCGCGGGTTGAATGACAGTGGATATGGACGAATTTTGGGTCTTTGGCTACGGGTCGCTGATGTGGAACCCCGGCTTTGCCTTCGAGGAGAAGCTGACGGCACGCGCATTCGGCTATCGCCGGTCGCTCTGCGTGCATTCCTGGGTTCACCGCGGCACCGAACAGCGGCCGGGACTGGTGCTTGGGCTCGACCGAGGCGGCTCCTGCATCGGCACGGCTTTTCGTGTCGAGCGTGGGCAGCGGGAGAGTGTTACCGATTATCTGCGCGAGCGTGAACTGGTGACGCATGTCTACAAGGAGCGCACGATGCCGGTGCTGCTTGCCGATGGACGGCGGGTGCCGGCGCTTGCCTATGTCATCGACCGCGACCACGTCCAGTATGCCGGAACGCTCAGCACCGGTGAGGCGGCCGATATCGTCGCCGTTTCGACCGGAAAATCCGGGCCGAACAGCGAGTATGTGTTCAACACGCTTGCCCATCTCAAGGAAATGGGCATCCGCGATCACTGGCTGGAAGAGGTGGTGGGCCTGCTCGAGCAGACACGCCAGCGTGCGCGGGCCTGATCGCTCAGGCCCTGCCGGCGGCCTTCAGTTCCTTCAGCCTTTGCTCGGCGGTTGGCGGCAGCGGCAGGTGCGGATTGTTCTGCACCGTTTCGACAAGCAGTTCGTCACTGGCCTTCTCCGTGACTTCCATGAGCTTGGCAAGGAATGCATCCGGATCCATGCCCGCCTCGACCGGCGGCAGGATGCGGACCTTGAAGTGGCCGGGAAAGCGCAGGAACTTGCGGCGCGGCCAGAAGAGGCCGGGATGCATGGCGACCGGCACGACAGGCACGTTCAGGTCGCGGTAGAGGCGGGCGATGCCGTACTTGTACTCCGGCGGAGCGCCCGGCGGGCGGCGCGTGCCTTCCGGGTAGATGATGAGTTCGCGGCCGGTTGCCATTTCCTGCTTGGTGCGATCCATGACGCTGGTCATCGCCTTGCCGCGTGCGGCCCGGTTTACCGGAACCATGCGCTGCTTGAGGATGTACCAACCGAACAGCGGGATCCAGGTGAGCTCACGCTTCAGAATGTAGAAGGGATCGTCGAGCCAGGGGAGCAGCGCATAGGCATCCCAGAAGGACTGGTGCTTGGGAGCGAAGATGTAGGGGACCTTCGGGAGGTTCTCCAAGCCTTCGATCTCAAAGGTCGTCCCGACCATCTTGTCGAGCAGCCAGTGATTGCTGCGCACCCAGTTCTTGGGAACGAACCAGGCCTTCTTGCGCGGCAGCAGGAAATAGATCGGCGTCAGCACGATCATCTGCACGATCAGATTGGCGTAGAACACCATGTTGAAAAGGATCGAACGCAAGACGATCATCAGGCACGCTCTCGTAGGCGAGTTCTTAAGGGGCTCGGCGTCAGGCCGATTGATCGCTGCCTACACGAAACCGTGCCGAAGGAAAACTGCCCTCTCTCACTTTAGGCCATCGACGTTCTCGAGGGCCTCTATTCTTCCGCCGGCGTGGCACGTGAGGAATCGGTGCGCAGGCCGCTCGTCGGCCGGGCGCCGGCGAGATCGCGAACCGATGCGATCGTATACTTCCCGAACTCCAGGAGGATCGATTTCAGTACCATCGGGTTGCGCAGCCAGTTCGTCGTCTTGAGATCCGAATTGACCACCGGGTATGGGATGAATTCCGTCTCCGGGCGGGTGCGCCGAAGCTCCAGCAGGCTGCGTGGCATATGGTAGTTGTTGGTAACCACGAGCACGCTCGCATAGCCGCGATCACGGATCCATTGTGCCGTTTCCGTGGCGTTGCCGATGGTATCGACCGCCTCATGACCGATATCGACGCAGCATTTGAAGAGATCGGCGGAGCTCTGGGTGTTGCGGCGGATCTGGCTGCCAGTCGTCGTCGGGTGGACGCCGGAGATGAGCAGACGCTTGCCCGCGCCGCCTTTCAGAAGATCAACCGCCTGATCGATGCGCTGGAAACCGCCTGTCAGCACGACGATCGCATCCGCCTTGGGATGCACGGGTGGCTGCAGCGATGCGACGGTGTCGGCGAAATTGAGGAAGGCGCCGATCAGGAGCGCGAGCGGTAACAGGAGGACGAAGAAGGTTCGCCGGAGAATTTTGCGCAAGAGGCTGCGGGGCCGCCGGCCATCGTCGGCTTTCCCCTGCCATTTGCCTCCTCCGGCCATCCCGTTCCCGCGTAATTCTCGCGCCATCATGATTCTCTTCACATAGCCACAGATTACGGCAAGGAATAGATCGAGGCACGGCGAAACATCGGGCGGTTCAGCTCTGGTAGAGATCCGTGCGGCCGGGGTCCGAACGGATGAGGTCGATCTCGTAGATGGTGCGCATGACCGTGAGGCGCGCGGTCACGGTCGTCAGGATGGCGATGACGACGATGATGGCGGCGATACCGAGATAGCCACCATAGCCAATGGTAAAGGTTCCGAAGAGGGCGGTCGCCTGATCGGTCTGCGGTGTTGCCAATGTCTGCGACTGCCAGAAGCCGGCAAGCGCAAAGGACAGCGCGGCAAGCAGGCCGCCGGTGCCGGCACCCTTGAGGCTGATTCTCAGAAAATGCTTCTGGAATTCGGAGGCGACGAAACCGGCCTCGGCACCGACGAAATGCAGCACCTCGACGATGTGGCGGTTGCCGGAAAGGGCGCCGCGGGTGGCGAAGATCACCGTCAGCACCATGGCGGAGAACACGAGGGCCAGCACGCCGGTGCCGATCATCGCCGTGGTATTGGCCATCGCGACGAGCCGGTCGACCCAGGTGCGGTGATCGTCGAGGAAGGCCTGCGGGATCGTCTCGGTCAGCGCCTTGCGCATAGCGGCGAAATCGGGCGGGTTGTTTTCGTCGATGGTGATGATGATCAGCCGCGGCACCGGTAACTCGTCGAGATCGAGGCCTTCGCCGAGCCAGGGTTCCAGGAGGCGCGCGGTGGCGGCGCGATCGACGATCTTGCCATCGGTCGTGCCGCTGAAGGTCAGTGCCAGATCGCGGGCATCGGCGAGCGCCTTCTCCATGTCGAGGCTATCGTCCGGCTTGATCTGGACGGTGATCTCGCGGGAGATCTGCGACTGCCAGCTCTGGGCCGTTGCCCTGACCATGCTGACGCCGCCGAGTGTCAGGCAGGCAAGGAACGACATGATGGCGATCACGCACATCAGCGCATGCCCGGAGACATTGGTCGAAGGCACGATCGGGCCGGTCGGCCGCACGCGCATTTCCGTCCGGCGTTGTTGCGGCTCCGACGCCTGCTCGGGCGCATCCTTCTGGCGTTTCGTGCGGCTGTCACTCATAGATGTCGAGCCGCCCCTGCGAAAGGATCATGCGTCGCGCCTCCACCTGATCCATCAGCGACAGATCGTGGGTGGCGATCACCACCGCGGTGCCGAGCCGGTTCAGCTCGAGGAAGAGATTGAGGAGGCGCCTGGCCATCGGCGGATCGACGTTGCCGGTCGGTTCGTCGGCAAGCAGGATCTCCGGCCTGTCGATCAGCGCCCGCGCGATCGCCGCGCGTTGCTTCTCACCGCCTGAAAGAACCGGCGGCAGGACATTGATGCGCTCGCCGAGGCCGACCCATTTCAACAGTTCCAGCACGTCGGCGCGATAGCTCGATTCCTCCTTGCCGCGGACGCGCAGCGGCAGAGCGACGTTCTCATAGGTGGTGAGATGGTCGAGCAGGCGAAAATCCTGGAAGACGATGCCGACGCGCCGGCGCAGCATCGGGAACTCCTCGCGCGGGATCGACGAGATGTTGCGGTCGAACATCCGGATCAGGCCGCGCGTCGGCTGCAGCGAGAGGAACAGCAGTCTCAAAAGGGTGGTCTTGCCGGCGCCCGACGGACCGGTCAGGAACTGGAACGAACGGCGCGGAATATCGAAGGTCAGGTCCCGGAGGATTTCCGGTCCCATGCCATAGCGCAGTCCGACGTTCTCAAAGTGAATCAAGCGGCAGCCCAGTCTCTCTCACGGCCCTGCAACCGACGGCCGGTTCCGGTCCTCCGCGCATAGGACGACCAGCCTCGAAAGGCAAAACCGCCAGCGGAATCATGGTTAAGCAGCGGTTAATTTTTCATGAAAAGGTGCCGCTTTCGCGACGTCTTTCCGAAACATTAACCATTCCGGTTTACGTGTCGGAAAGATTTGATGCAATGCCTAGATTCTTGCATGCCAAGGGTTCGCGCATTGCCCGATGGTTTCGCAGTCGAGGCGGTAGGTCGAGTGGCCGCACCGGGCCCCTGTGGGACAGGAGGAACTGGTCATGCATGCATTCCGGACCAAAACCGCCGGCGCTTCGGCGGACTTCCTGCCGCCCGAACGGGGCGGTCGTGAGGCAGCCGCGATGCCGCGACGCGTCGACTATGTCGATGCCGAGTTCGAGGTGATTGCTCCCTCGTCGCGCCGAACGCCCTATCCGGTGTTCAACGACAACGCCAAGATGGGAAATCAGAAACGGCCGACCTTGACGGTCGTGGCCGACGAAACGTCGCTTGCCGGCCGACTGTTGAGCCTCGCCGAAGCGCGGCTGCGCGACATGCCGGCGCGCCGCTTCGCCGGCCTGGTCGCGGGTTTCGCACTCGCATCCTTTCTGGTGATCGTCGGTTTCGCGGGCGACGGGCAGGCCGATATCCAGCCGCTTGCGATATCAGGGGTCACGAGCTCGCTCGACTATTCCGGCGGCATGCGGGTGCTTTCCGTCTACGGCTCGATCGACAACCGCTCCGATGTCGAACAGCGCCTGCCGCTCGTCGTGGTGGGGGTGGCAGCCAACGGGCGCCAGGTTACGACCACGCGCGTGATGCCCGAAGGCGCGGCAATCGCGCCGGGCGAGAGCCGCCATTTCAGGACGCGGCTGCCCTATGCAGGTGGAAAAATGCCCGATGTGACGGTTTCCTTCGCTGAAAACGGTGTTTCAGCCCGCTGATTGTGCTAAGCGGCGCGGATGGGAAGGCTTTGGTCTTCCGGATGAAACGCTGGAGAAGCCTTGATGCCCGTTGTTCGCGGTAAGAATATCGAACCTCTCTACACGGCCGAAACGATTGCCGCGCGCAACAGCGAGTTGGCCGGGATGATCGTCAACGGTCCGCACAAGGATCTGCTGGTGATCGCGGTGCTCAAGGGATCGTTCATCTTTGCTGCAGACCTGATCCGCGCCATGCACAACACCGGCCTTGCACCGGAAGTCGAGTTCATCACGCTGTCGAGCTACGGGCTCGGTACGGTCTCTCAGGGCGTGAAGATCATCAAGGATATCGACAGCGACGTGCATGGGCGTGACGTGCTTTTGATCGACGACATTCTCGAATCCGGCCGGACACTGCGTTTCGCCAAGGAGCTGATGTACGAGCGCGGCGCGCGCAACGTGACGATCGCCGTGCTGCTCGACAAGCGCGTCAAGCGGAAGGTCGAGCTCGAAGCCGATTATGTCGGTTTCGAATGCCCCGATCACTTCGTTGTCGGCTATGGCATGGATGTCGCCTATGCCTTCCGCGAGCTGCCTTTTGTAGGTGTCGTCACCGGCGATGCCGAGTAAGGCGTGTCAAAACGGCACGCCGACCCTGAAATCCGGTCGCCGCGCGTTTACCGAACACAAACGAAAAACTGGTTGGTTGGGGATGTACCGCGTGGTGATTCCCTATCGGATTGGCGGTGCTGCAGCGCCGTCGTGTCCGGTCGATGACCGACGCCCGCTGTAACCTTTTGGATCAGGTGCGGGCGTCGGCGTGAAAGCCGCGCCTCGGAAACGCGGAGGCCATGATGGCGAAAATCCTGATTACCGAGGACGAGGATGCGTTGCGTTCCTTCGTCGCGCGGGCACTGAAGCTCGACGGCCATGAGACGGTCGAGGCGGGCGACGGTGCCGACGGCCTTGCCTGCCTCCAGAGCGAGGCTTTCGATCTCCTGCTTTCCGACATTCGCATGCCCGTCATGGACGGCATCGAGCTGACGCATCAGGCGTCGGCTGCCTTTCCGGCAATGAAGATCCTGCTGATGACCGGCTATGCCGAACAGCGCGAGCGGGCCGACGATCTGGCCGACAAGATCGTCGACGTCATCTCCAAGCCGTTTTCCCTTCCCGATATCCGCAAGGCCGTTGCGCTCGCGCTGGCTGCCTGACGAATCCCAATCCGACAACTGATTGCTGCCGAGGTCGTGGGCTTGAGGCTACGCGCCGCAACGCCGCGCCTCGGGAGCACCGGAATATCGGATCGGCTGGCCCGAACCAGCTACGGGCTCATTGCATGTCGAGCAGGCGCTCGAGATATTGCCGCTCGGCCTCCGGCGACAGGTTATCCCCGAGCCGGCGGCGGATCTCTTCGAGGATCTGACGGGCGCGTTGCGTGTCAAATTCCTCGGGCACCTTCACGTGGTCGCCAAATTCCGGACCGCGGTTGTTCTGGGGCCTGCCAAGCGGGTCGCGGCCGTTCTGGCCGAATTGCGGGACGCCCATGCCGGGGCCCTGACCCTGGCTCTGCATCTGGTTCATCATGTCCTGGGCGCCTTGGCGCAGCGCCTGTAGCGCACGGCCTTGATTGCCCACCGCCTGTTCGCCCTGGCCCTTGCCAAGCGCGCCGGAGGCTCCGTCCATTTCCCGCTGGGCTTCGCCGAAACCCTTGCCCGGCTTGATGCCCATGTTTTCGAGGCTCTTGTTGAGTTCTCCGAGCTGCTTGCCAAGCGCGTCTTGCTGCTGCTTCAACTGCTTGAGCGCATCCTTCAGCTGTTCGGCGGTCATCTCGTCGAGCGGGTTGGGCTGGCCATTCGGATCGCCGCGCTGTTCCGGATCCTGCGGCATCTCCTGACCGAAGAGCTCGTTATCCTCGCCCTGCAACGGGTCGCCGCGCTGCATCCGGTCGCGCTGCGCCTGGTCGAGCTTGAAGGTCTCGTCCATGAGCTTTTGTTGATCCTGCAGCAATTTGCCGAGCTTCTCGATCTGCTGACTCATGGCATCGTTCTGCTGGCCCATCTGCTGCTGGCCGCGGCCGGCCTGCAGATTGTTCATCATCCGCTGCAGTTCCGACAGCAGCTGGCGTGCCTGATCGCGCGCGCCGGAGCGCGCCAGGTTCTCGATCTGGTTCATCATCCTTTCGAGGTCCTGCTGGCGCAGGATGTTGTTCGGGTTCATCTTGCCGGCCATGCGCGGGTCTTTCGCCGCCTGCTGGGCGAGGGCCTGCATGTACTCCTGCATGGCCTGGCGCAGCTCCTGCATCAGCTTGGCGATTTCCTGGTCGGACGCATTGCGCTCCAGCGCGTCCGAGAGCGCCTGCTGTGCGTCGCGCAGGCGCCGCTCGGCGAGTGACAGGTCGCCATCTTCGATGCCGAGCGCGATCTCCCATAGGTATCCGGCGGCGTCACGCAGCATGTCTTCGTTGTAGGCAAGGGCCATGCGCGTGCGAGCCGATTTCAGCAGCAGGAAATGCGTGAGGTTGGGGATCCAGTCCTCGGCAAGCGAAGCAACGGCATCGTTGAGGTCGAGCGCGCGCGGCAGGTCGTTGGCATTGAGGGCGAAGACCTGGCGTTGCTCGGCGACCGCGCCGGCGAGCGGCTGGATGAACTGGCGGGCGGGCAGGATCATTTCATGCGGCGGGCTGCGGCCCTCCTGGCCTGCGGCGTCGCGGGCGACGAGGGTGACCTTCACGCGCTTGCCGGCGAGCGGGTGTTCGCTGAGGTTTCGGCTGGTCGTGCCCTTGGCTTCGCGCGCGTTGCGGCGCGGCAGATCGAGCCGGTATTCCGGCAGCGGATAGAGCGGGCGAGCCCCCTCTGCGGCTTCGTCGAGTGGCTGGATCTCGGCCCAAGCCTGGGCGATGCCGTAATCATCCGTTGCAGCGAAGGTGATTTCCAGCGCCGCATTGACGGTTGGGCGAGGAATGCCGTCGAAGGAGATCTGCGGCACACCATCCGGAATGATCTTGAAAGCCCAGCGCCGATCCCCGACGACGAGCTCGCCGTCCTTGACGACCTTGTAGACATGGTTGCGCACGGCATTCGGGTTGCGGGCAGGCTCTGAAGCAGCCATTTCGGCGACCTTGGGCCCGGCTTCGCCCACCTTCGGCTTGGGCTTCGTTTCCCCGGCTTTCTCGCCGGCCGCCGGAATGGCGATTGCCTTGACCGCGCCGCTTTCCGCATAGCGGACGATCTGGTCCGGTCCGGCCCCGGTGACACGGACCGTCAGGTCGCTGAATTGCGGGATGGTAATGGCCCCGGTGTCCTCCGCAGCCGATACGGCCTCCGGCTTTCCGGTGAGGAAAATCGGGGCACGGCCGGTATAGGCGGGTGGCGTCACCCAGGCATCGATGCGGATATCGGCCGTTTCGACCGCAGCCTGCGGCAGGCGCAGCGCGTCGCTGAGCAGGCCGGCGCGGTTGGAGTAGGAATAGGCGAAGGCGACACAGGCGAGAAGCACCGGTACGGCACGCAGGGCAAAAGGATCGTGTCGGGCGATATCAGGACGCGGAAGCCCCGTCTCGAGCGCGCCGATCATCCGTGCCATGCGGGCCTGGTGCTCGCGCCACAGCGCTTCGCCCAGTGGATTGTCGGTTGCCGGCCGATCGCCCTGGACGCGGATCGCCTGGTGGGGCAGGGCGTTGCGCTCTTCCAGCATGCGGTCCGCGTCGACATTTCCGGGCAAACGGATCCGCGTCAGCGGAAACAGCGATGCGAGAAAACCGATGGCGAAGGCAAAGAGGGCTGCGGCATGCAGCCAGAACGGTGCCACGCGGAAGAAGCCGAGCCAAGCGAAGGCGAGAAATAGAAGAACGATAGAACCGGGCAGGAGGGTGCGCGGCAGAAGCTGTTCGGCGACCAGCACCCAGCGCGCCAGCCATCTCTTCAGTGCCAGGGTTCTCGAAAACGGCTTCGGTTGTGGCGTTTCATCCTGCCGGAATTGCGTCATCCGCCCAAGTTTCCTTTCGGTCGCCCGTCTACGCTCGTGGCTGACCCTATATCGTAAAGCGAGATGCGGCCGGAGACGGCGCAGCTTAGCTTATTCCGCTGGCCTTCAGGATACCATCGTTTGTGGCGAAGACGAGGGCGCAAACAGAATCGTGATCGCCCGGGTGGCCGATCCACATATTGTCGTCGTTGGTGCGGATCGCCTCAGGCGAGCCAGTCCGGAACCGAATCGAGGCCGATCAGGGCATCATAGTCCTGACGCGGACGAACGACGTGGAAGCGGTCGCCCTTGACCAGAACTTCAGGGATCAGCAGACGGGAATTGTAGGTGCTGGCCTGGACGGCGCCATAGGCACCTGCCGAGCTGATGGCGAAGAGATCGCCGGGCTTCGGCATCGCCATCTCGCGATCGAGCGCCAGGTAGTCGCCGGTTTCGCAGACGGGCCCGACGACGTCGGCACGGATGCGCGGCGCGTTGGCGGCGGAGATGCGAACAGGGCGGATCTCGTGATAGGCCTCATAAAGCGTCGGGCGGATGAGGTCGTTCATCGCGCCGTCGACGATGACGAAGGTCTTGTCGCCACCATCCTTCACGTAGATCACTTCGGTCACGAGGATGCCGGCATTGCCGACGATCAGCCGGCCCGGTTCGGTGACGATCTTGCAGCCGAGCGACTGCAGCTGGCTCTTGACGATTTCCGCATAGGCATCCGGCAGCGGCGGCGGGTTGTTGTCGTCCTTGTAGGGAATGCCCAAGCCGCCGCCGATATCGACGTGGTCGATCGAGTGGCCGTCGGAGCGCAGCGTGTCGACCAGCTCGCGCAGCAGCTTGAAGGCGTCGTCGAAGGGCTGCAGTTCGGTGATCTGGCTGCCGATATGCATATCGATGCCCGTGACCTGGATGCCGGGCAGCGTGGCCGCATGTGCATAGACGGCGCGGGCGCGCTCCCAGGAAATGCCGAACTTGTTTTCCTTCTTGCCCGTGGAAATCTTGGCGTGGGTCTTCGCGTCGACGTCAGGGTTGATGCGGAAGGAGACATGGGCGCGCTTGCCGGCGCGCACGGCGCGCTGATTCAAGACTTCGAGTTCCGGCTCGGACTCGACGTTGAAGCAATAGATGCCGGCGTCCAGCGCCAGGTCCATTTCCTGCGGCGTCTTGCCGACGCCGGAGAACATGATCCGGCTTGCGGGAATGCCGGCTGCAAGGGCGCGGCGCAGTTCGCCGCCCGAGACGACGTCGACGCCGGCGCCCAGGCGACCGAGCGTCTTCAGCACCGCCTGGTTCGAGTTGGCCTTCATCGCATAGCAGACCATCGCGTCCACATCGGCGAAGGCCTTGGAAAAGACCGTGTAGTGGCGCTCGAGCGTGGCGGTCGAATAGCAATAGAAAGGCGTGCCGACGGCGCGCGCGATGTCGGTGACCGGCACGTCTTCAGCGTAGAGGATTCCGTCGCGGTACTGGAAGTGGTTCACGGGCTGCAGCTCGGCTTTTGCGCAATTCCAGGAGAGTATGAAGCGGTTTTTCGTCCGGAATTGCGTAATTTCAAAGAGTTAGATCAATTCAATGCTTCGTTGGAAACGATGAGCGGATCTAGAGGAGGGGATCGAGCAGGAAAGGACGGTCGTCCGGTTTTTCCTTCTGCTCGACGGTTCCGGCGGGCGCCTTGGTGTTGATCGGCGCCGTCGAACCGGGGCGGTCGAGATCGCCCTTGCGTCCGCAACCGACAAGAACCAGCCCGGGGATCGCCAGCAGGAGCGCAAGCCGGGCCGCCTTCGTGAATGTCATCGTTATTTTCCTTCGCGGGACTGATGCTGGTGCGATGTCTTATCGATTTTTCCGGCGCTTGTGCACCCTGAATTTGCGGGCGGAGGCCGCCCACACCTTCGCTCATCCCTTAGTTTCGGGCGCGCCACCAGGCGATCTGTTTGCGAACCTCGTTGGGCGCAGTGCCACCGAAGGAGGTGCGGCTGGCAACCGAAGCCTCGACCGTCAGAACGTCGAAGACCTTCTCGGTGATGTCGGCATGGATCGATTGCAGGTCGGCAAGCGAGAGATCCGCCAGATCGCAGGCCTTCTGTTCGGCAAGTGCTACGGCGCGGCCGGTGACGTGGTGGGCGTCGCGGAAGGGCAGGCCCGCCTCGCGCACCAGCCAATCGGCAAGATCGGTCGCGGTCGAATAGCCGGAGCCGGCGGCCGCCTTCATGCGGTCGGTGCGAACAGTCATGTCGCGCACCATGCCGGTCATGGCGGCAATCGCCAGCTCGAGGCTCTCGGCGGCGTCGAAGACCTGTTCCTTGTCTTCCTGCATGTCCTTGGAATAGGCGAGCGGCAGGCCCTTCATGACCGTCAGAAGTGCGACCAGCGAACCGTTGATGCGGCCGGTCTTGGCGCGCACCAGTTCGGCAGCATCCGGGTTCTTCTTCTGCGGCATGATCGAGGAGCCGGTCGAAAACGCATCCGACAGGCGGATGAAGCCGAATTGCGGCGTCGACCAGATGACGATCTCTTCGGCGAGGCGCGACAGGTGCGTGGCCGTGATCGATGCCATCGACAGGAATTCGAGCGCGAAGTCGCGGTCGGACACGGTGTCGATCGAGTTGCGGGTCGGGCCGGCGAAGCCGAGCGCCTTGGCGGTCATGTGCCGGTCGATCGGGAAACCGGTGCCGGCGAGTGCGGCAGCACCAATCGGGCTTTCGTCCATATGCTCGATGGCATGGCGCACGCGCGAACGGTCGCGGCCGAACATTTCCACGTAGGCCATGCAATGGTGGCCGAAGGTGACCGGCTGCGCGGTCTGCAGGTGTGTGAAGCCCGGCATGACGGTATCGGCATGTTCCTCGGCACGGTCGAGGAAGGCGGCGATCAGCGCCGTCAGCGCCTTCTCGGTGCGCTGCAGCTCTTCCTTGACCCAGAGGCGGAAGTCGAGCGCCACCTGGTCGTTGCGCGAGCGGGCGGTGTGCAGGCGTCCGGCCGAGGGGCCGATCAGCGTCGCAAGCCGCGCTTCGATGTTCATGTGGATGTCTTCGAGGCGGCGCGAGAACTCGAACTGGCCGCTTTCGATCTCTGACAGGATCGTGTTGAGGCCGTGAACGATTTTGTCTTTGTCTTCAGTCGAAATGATGCCTTGATGCGCCAGCATCGTCGCATGCGCTATTGAGCCGCGGATGTCCTGGGCATAGAGCTTCTTGTCGAAGCCGATCGAGGCATTTATCTCCTCCATGATCGCGTCCGGACCCGAGGCAAAGCGACCGCCCCACATTTGGTTGGAGGATTTCGTCTCGGAATTGCCGTCAGCCATGAAGAATGCCCGCCTTGGAGAATGAAATGCCCGACCAGAAGAAAACCCCCCCGGCCGTGAAACTGTTCGCGCTCGCCGCCCTGTTTGGCGTGATCGTCGGTGCGGCAGCGGTATACGTGAAGGAGACGGGGTCTGGCAATGGCGAGGCGACTGAAACGGCCAGCACCAGCTGCCCGCTGACATCAGCCAAGGTCGCGTCGCTGACGCCGTTTATGAAGGGTCATGTCGCTGCCATGTCGCCGGCTTCGTCGCCGCGGCCGATTGCGCTCGACTTCAACGGTCCGGACGGCAAGCCGACCAATGTCTCGGCCTTTGCCGGCAAGACCCTGCTGGTCAACCTCTGGGCCACCTGGTGCGTGCCGTGCCGCGAGGAAATGCCGGCGCTCAACGCACTGCAGAAGTCGCTCGGCAGCGACAAGTTCGAGGTGGTGGCGATCAACATCGATGTCGGCGACGACGAGAAGCCGAAGGCGTTCCTCGACGAGACCGCCGTGCACGACCTTGGCTACTACCGCGACGCCTCCATGGGCGTGTTCAACAACATGAAGAAGGAAGGCCTCGCCTTCGGCCTGCCGGCGACCTTGCTGCTCGACGACAAGGGCTGCCTTATCGGCTCGATGAACGGCCCGGCCGCCTGGGACAGCGACGATGCGAAGGCGCTGATCAGCGCCGCTGTCGCCCCGGCAGTCGGTAGCTGAGGCGGGATCGGTAGGTGCACAAAACAAAAACCCGGCGGATTGCCGGGTTTTTCTTTGCCTTTGACGACAAGTTAGCGGGTCGGAACCGGAATCTCGCCGCGGTAGTCGTAGAAGCCGCGGCCGGATTTGCGGCCGAGCCAGCCTGCCTCGACGTATTTCACCAGCAGCGGGCAGGGGCGATACTTCGAATCCGCCAGGCCGTCATAGAGCACCTGCATGATCGACAGGCAGGTGTCGAGGCCGATGAAGTCGGCGAGTTGCAGCGGGCCCATCGGATGGTTGGCGCCAAGCTTCATCGCCGTGTCGATGGCTTCGACGGATCCGACGCCTTCGTAAAGCGTGTAGATCGCCTCGTTGATCATCGGCAGCAGGATGCGGTTGACGATGAAGGCCGGGAAATCTTCGGCGACCGTTACGGTCTTGTCGAGCGTCGCAACGAACTCCTTGGCGGTCTTGAAGGTCAGCTCGTCAGTGGCGATGCCACGCACGAGCTCGACCAGCTTCATGACCGGAACCGGGTTCATGAAGTGGATGCCCATGAAATGCTCGGGACGATCGGTGGCCGAGGCCAGGCGCGTGATCGACAGAGAAGAGGTGTTGGTCGCCAGGATCGCTTCCGGCTTCAGGATCGGACAAACCTGGCCGTAAATCTTGCGCTTGATCGTCTCGTCTTCGGTGACGGCTTCGATGACGAGGTCGGCCTGCGACAGGTCGTTGATGTCGGATGAGCCCTTGATCAGGGCCAAGGCGGCTTTGCGGGCCTCGTCGGTCATCTTGCCGGACGATACCTGGCGGGCGAGGTTGCCGTTGATGGTGGCAAGGCCCGCTTCGATCCGTTCAGCGGCAAGATCGTAGATCTGCACCTTGTATCCGGCGATTGCCGAAACATGCGCGATGCCACAGCCCATTTGCCCGGCACCAATAATTCCGACAGTCTTGATCATCGCGGCGAACATCCATCTTCAAAGGTTTGGCGGTGGGGCCGCCATCAGACACGCAAACCGGGCCGGTTTGGCCGGCCCGGTAGATTGTTAATGCCAAGTCCACGCTTTTGCCAGCCCTTTTCATGGGTGGCGGCGGGCGGCTCTTGCCGTGGTTACAGGGCCTTCTGCAACTCAGGCAGCGCTTCGAAGAGATCGGCAACCAGGCCGTAGTCGGCGACCTGGAAAATCGGTGCCTCTTCGTCCTTGTTGATCGCGACGATGACCTTCGAGTCCTTCATGCCGGCGAGGTGCTGGATGGCACCGGAGATGCCGCAGGCGATATAGAGATCAGGTGCGACCACCTTGCCGGTCTGACCGACCTGCCAGTCGTTCGGCGCGTAGCCGGCATCGACAGCGGCGCGCGAGGCGCCGACGGCAGCACCGAGCTTGTCGGCAACCGGCAGGATGACTTCCTGGAACTTCTCCGAGGAACCGAGCGCACGACCACCGGAGATGATGATCTTGGCCGAGGTCAGCTCCGGACGGTCGGACGACGACAGGGCGTCGGCGACGAAGCTGGAGACACCCGGGTTGGCGGCAGCCGCGACACTTTCGATCGCAGCCGAACCGCCTTCAGCGGCAGAGGCGAAGGAGGCGGTGCGCACGGTGATGACGCGCTTGGCTTCCGTCGTCTGCACCGTCTGGATGGCGTTGCCGGCATAGATCGGGCGCTTGAAGGTGTCGGAAGAGACCACTTCGATGATTTCCGAGACCTGGGCGACGTCGAGCAGCGCTGCGACGCGCGGCATGACGTTCTTGCCGACCGAGGTCGCCGCTGCGACGATGGTGTCGTAGTTGCCGGCTAGCGAAACGATCAGGGCTGCTAAGGGCTCTGCGAGGTTGTTGGCAAGCGAGGCATCGTCGGCGACGAGCACCTTGGATACCCCGGCAAGCTTCGATGCCTGTTCGGCCGCTGCCTTGGCGCCGCTACCGGCGACCAGCACATGCACATCGCCGCCGATCTTGGAGGCGGCGGTCAGCGCCTTGGCGGTCTGGTCGGAAAGGTGGTTGCTGTCGTGGTCAGCCAGAAGAAGAATGGCCATGATGATATCTCCCTTCCTTAAATCAGAGCACGCCGGCTTCGGTCTTGAGCTTTTCGACGAGCTCGGCGACCGACTTGACCTTGATGCCGGCCTTGCGGCCCGACGGCTCCTCGGTCTTCAGCACCTTGAGGCGGGCAGCGGTGTCGACGCCGAAGTCCGCAGGGGTCTTCTTGTCGAGCGGCTTCTTCTTCGCCTTCATGATGTTGGGCAGCGAGGCGTAGCGCGGTTCGTTGAGGCGCAGGTCGGTGGTGACAACTGCCGGCAGCTTGATGTCGATGGTCTGCAGACCGCCGTCGACTTCGCGGGTCACGGTTGCCTTGCCATCGCCGATCTCGACCTTGGAGGCAAAGGTGCCCTGGGCCCAGCCGAGCAGAGCCGACAGCATCTGGCCGGTCTGGTTCGAATCGTCGTCGATCGCCTGCTTGCCGACGATGATCAGGCCCGGCTGTTCGGCTTCGGCGACGCCCTTGACGATCTTGGCCACAGTGAGCGGCTCGACCTGGTCTTCGGTCTCAACCAGGATGGCGCGGTCGGCGCCCATGGCAAGGGCCGTGCGTAGCGTCTCTTCGGCCTTGGCCGGACCAACGGAAACGACGACGACTTCCTCCGCCTTGCCGGCTTCCTTCAGCCGCAGCGCTTCTTCGACCGAGATTTCGTCGAAGGGGTTCATCGACATCTTCACGTTCGCGAGCTCGACGCCCGAACCGTCTGCCTTCACGCGGATCTTGACGTTGTAGTCAACCACCCGCTTCACCGTCACAAGTATTTTCATGGATTCTTCCCTCCAAGAGCTTTCGCAGGAAAATGCGCCTTAACGGAGCCGCCTGATTGTCGGTTGGCGACATCGATACGCGTTTTTTCTCCAATTACAATCGCTGTGCATGGCGCTAAATCGATATAATCCCGAGAATTGGAATGACGTTTACGTACACGTAAGATAAGCGGATGGCAAGCGGGTTCCGAGGCCAGTCTTTTACAGGTCGTCAATGCGGGGCCGGGGGCAGGCAAGTCCTTGAAAAACCGCCCGATCCGCGTTCATTGGGCGGAAAAGGCCGGGCTCCGCTCAGGTCTGGCGTCCCCAGGGCATCGGCGGTTTTGTCGCATCCGGAGCCGGCTGCTGCCCGGCCGTGACCGGTTCCGCCTTGTGGCGGACGGCGCGCGGCGTAACGATGGTGCGGTCGAAAAGCGGTACGTCGCGGCGTCGCAAAATGACCACCAGGATGAGGCCGGCGACGATGCCGCCGACATGGGCGCTCCAGGAAACGCCGCTGCCAGGATCGACGACCAGCATGAAGAATTGCTGGCCAATCCAGAGGGCCAGCGGAATGGCCGCGGGAAGCGGCAGCGGGATGCGGAAGAACACCAGAACCCAGACGCGCACCTTCGGATGCAGCAGGAAGTAGGCGGCAACGACGCCGGAGATCGCGCCGGATGCGCCGATCAGCGGTGCCTCTGAGGCCGGATCGAGAAGCCCATGTGCAAGCGCCCCCGCGGCGGCGCAGAGCAGATAGAAGGCGAGGTAGCGGAAGTGCCCGAGCGCGTCTTCGACATTGTCGCCGAACACCCAGAGGAACAGCATGTTCATCGCCAGATGCATGAAGTCGCCATGCAGGAAGGAATAGGTGATGAAGGTGAAGCCGTCGGGAACGATGATCAGTGACGGATCGAGTTGGGCATAGTCGAAGATGAGCGCCGGGATATAGCCGAAGCCGAGGATTGCGGCATTGGCGAACTCTTCCGAGGCGATCGGCCCGGTGATCAGCCAGACGACGATGTTGACGACGATCAGGCTGATCGTGACGTACTGGACCTTGATGTGCTTCAGGGTGTTCGTATCGTGAAGCGGTATGAACATGCTCTCTCCCGAAGCGTCGTTCCATGCCACGGTTCCTCAATCCGAATCCGGCTTGGGAACGATGCGGAAGCGGACGTTATCTGTTTTTTCCGGGAATCCAAAGGACGTCGGCTTGACCTTTGTCATTTGCCGAACGCGCCGCGACAAACAGGAAATCGGAGAGCCGGTTGATATAGGCGATCGCCTCTTTGCTGACGATCTCTCCTTCGACATTGGCGAGCGCTACCATCTGCCGCTCGGCCCGCCGCGCGACCGTGCGGGCGACATGCAACATCGCTGAGGCAGGACTGCCGGCTGGAAGCACGAAGGAGCGCAAGGGTTCGAGCTCGGCATTCAGCCGGTCGATTTCGGTCTCCAGCCAGGTTACCTGCGCTGTGACGATCCGGAGCGGTTCGTATTGCGGCGGTTCGCCGGTGTCGGGCGTCGCGAGATCGGCGCCAAGATCGAAGAGATCGTTCTGGATCCGCATCAGCGCGCCGTCGAGCGCCGGGATGTCGGCCGTGTGCTGCCGCGCCAAGCCGACGAAGGCGTTGGATTCATCCACCGCGCCATAGGCATCGACCCGAAGGTCGCTCTTGAGGCGGCGCGGACCTGCAACAAGCCCGGTGGTGCCGTTGTCACCCGTCCGGGTGTAGATCTTGTTGAGCTTCACCATCTGTAGTCACGGTCCTCTAGAGCAATTCCAGGAAAGGTGTGGAACGGCTTTCCGTCCGGAATTGCGTCATCTAGGTCGGGCAATTCCAGGAAAGGTGTGGAACGGCTTTCCGTCCGGAATTGCGTCATCTAGGTCGGGCGGCCGCCGCCGGTGACCCACAGCGTTACCATGATCAGGACGATCGCGATCGCTTGCAGCAGCACGCGGGCCTGCATCAGCTTGTTGGATTTGCTGGCGCTGCCGCCCCTCATCATGTTCAAGAGGCCGCGGAGCAAAACTATGGCGACCAAGCCCATGACGAACAGGGTCAGGCCGATGAAGAAACTAGACATCGTATTCTTCCTTGCATTTTTACTCAGCCAAGTCGGCCGATGATGCGATAAAACAACGCTGCCGGCAGGAGCTTTTTCAGAAGCGCGCCCTGCCTGGCGGGCCTTGTTACAATATAGTGCGGTTTTGGTTTCTTTGCTGTCAGCGCGTGCTTCAAAACCGCATAAACCGCATCCGGGCCGAGCTTGCCGGGCGCGGGTTTGCCTTCGCCTCTCAAACGTCGCATCTGCCGTTCATATTCGACACGGTGCACCGAATTCTTCAGGTCGATGAAACGCTCGATATAGGCAACGGCATTGGTCGTGAACTTGGACGTGATCGGTCCGGGCTCAATGAGGCTCACCTCGATGCCGCTGCCGGCAAGCTCCATCTTGAGCGTGAGCGACAGGCCCTCGATCGCAAACTTGGAGGCATTGTAGGCGCCGCGCCAGCGATAGGGAACGATGCCGAGGATGGAGGAGCACTGCACGATGCGGCCGCTGCCACGCGCCCGCATCGACGGAATCACCCGCCGCGTCAGGTCATGCCAGCCGATGACGTTGGTCTCGAGCTGAAGCCTAAGCGCTTCGGTCGGCAGGTCTTCGACGGCACCTGCCTGGCCATAGGCGCCGTTGTTGAACAGCGCGTCGATGCGTCCGCTGGAAAGCGCCAGCACCGTGTCTGCCAAAGCGGCGATGGTCTCCGGCTTGGTATAGTCCATCAGGAAGGTCTCGATGCCTTCAGCTTCAAGGGATTGGCGGTCTTCTTCCCGGCGCACGGTGGCAAAGACACGCCAGCCGTCGGCATGGAGCGCACGCGCACAGTAGGCGCCGATCCCGGACGAACATCCGGTGACAATGATTGTGGGGCGATCAGTCATCCGATCGATTCCTGTAGAAATCCTGCCTCCGTTTCCCATATTCATCGGCGGGATACAATTGAATTGCGCAAGCCGGAACCCGCCAGCGTTGTCGCCGTTGGGATCGTGTGAAGCCAAGGAAACGGCACCGGGACGGCAGCGCGGGAGTATGCGGTCGTCGAGCCCTGTAGGATTGGAATGGAATGCCAGCATTCATACGCATCACCTGGAAAGTCGTGTTCGATGCGCTCTGGCATTTCAGCCTCGATGACGGTTGGGCGATGGCGAGCCATGTGGCTCTGTCGTCGCTGCTTGCCGTCTTTCCCTTTCTAATCTTCGGCACAGCACTCGGCAGCTTTCTCGGCGCTGATCAATTTGCCGAAACGGCCGTACACCTGATCTTCGACGCCTGGCCCGAATCGATCGCCAAGCCTGTCGCCGACGAGATCGTGCGGGTGCTGACGATCCCGCGCGGCGGGCTTTTGACCATTTCCGTTCTTGCCGCGGCCTATTTTGCCTCCAACGGCGTGGAAGCGCTGCGCGTCTCGCTGAACCGCGCCTATCGCGTCAGCGAGAGCCGTTACTGGTACATGACCCGGTTAGCGAGCCTCGGCTTCGTGCTCGCCGGCGTGCTGATCCTTGCGGCGCTCAGCATCCTGCTGGTCGCGGTGCCGCTGGCGGTGCGTTACACCGGGGAATGGTGGCCGTGGCTCGGCGGTGTGCTGGCGACAGTCGACAACTGGAGCCTGCCGCTCGCCCTGATCATGTTGACCGGTGGGCTGCTCGTGTCGCATCTCTGGCTGCCGGACGGTCACCGCAAGGTGGTCGACGTGCTCCCCGGCATCGTGCTGACGCTCGTCTGCTGGACGATCGGCGCCTATGCCTTCGCCTCCTATCTCGCGACCTTCGCCACCTATGTCTCGACCTATGCGGGCCTGGCGTCGATCATGATCGTGCTCGTGTTCCTCTACATGATCGCGGCGATCTTCATCATCGGCGCCGAGATCAACGCGGCAATCCTGAAATACCGGGTCAAACGCATGGTGCGGCGCAGCTTCCAGTTCCGCAGCGGCACCGATGCGGGCCGCGAAGACGAGGACCTAAACGACTAGGGCCCGGACCTCTTCCGGGGTGCGGCCGGCGGCACGGAATGCCGCAATGCCGGTATCCTGGTTGCTCTTGGAGAGCTTGCGGCCATCCGGCCCAAGGATTAGCCGGTGGTGATGATAGAGCGGCTCCGGCAGGTCGAGAAGCCGCTGCAGCAGCCGGTGCACGGAGGTTGCGTGATAGAGATCGCGGCCGCGCACCACGTGGGTAATGCCCTGCAGCGCATCATCTGTCACGACGGACAGATGGTAGCTTGACGGTGCATCGGAACGCGACAGGATGACGTCGCCCCAGGCGGCGGGGTTGGCAGCAATGATGCCGGCTTCGCCCGCCGGCCCGGCACCGCTCTCGCTCCAGGTGAGGCGGGCGTTGCCGAAGAGGCTGATCGCTTTCTGCATGTCGAGCCGCAAGGCATAGGCTCTGCCACTCTCAAGCATGGCCGTTCGCTCACCGGTCGAATAGGTGCGCTCGCGTCCGGGATAGAGCGGACTGCCATCCGGATCGCGCGGCCAGGTCCGGCCGCCGGCTTCGGCTTCTGCGACGGCGGCCTTGATCTCGCCGCGGGTCATGATCGAGGGGTAGACCACGCCGAGTTCATTCAACCGTTCAAGCGCCGACGCATAGGCGCCGAAATGGTCCGACTGGCGGCGCACGGGGCGCTCCCAGTCCAAGCCGAGCCAGGCGAGATCCCTGGAGATCGCTGCCTCGAATTCCGGGCGGCAACGGGTCTGGTCGATATCCTCGATGCGCAGCAGGAAACGGCCGTTCGCGGCCTTCGCCATGTCGTGGTTCAGCACCGCGGAAAGCGCATGGCCGAGGTGAAGCAGGCCGTTCGGGCTGGGGGCAAAGCGGAAAACGGGTGGCGTGTCTGGCATCCTTTCCCTTTGCCATGGAAGGCGTATAAAAATCATCCGCTTTGTGGAGGCGTCATGCGGATCATCCGGACACATGAGGATATCGAAGCCGGGCTTTCCGGTCTGGTGATGCTCGATGCGCGTCTGGAGTACGTGGTCGCCAGGGCCGGGCCCGTGCCGCTCCGCCGAACCAATCCCGGTTACCGAGGCCTCGCCAGCATCATCGTCTCGCAGATGGTCTCGAAGGCAAGCGCTGCGGCGATCTGGCGGCGGATGGAAGAGAGGCTCGGCGAGGTCACGGCATCAGGGGTGATTTCGCTCAGCGATGAGGACTGCCGCGTCATCGGCCTCTCCCGCGCCAAGGCGGATGCGTTGCGTCGCGTCGCCGATGTGGTGGTGGGCGGCGAGATCGATCTCGATGCGATCTGCGACGCCGAAGCGACCGAGGCGATCCGGGACCTGACGGCGGTCAAGGGCGTGGGACGCTGGACGGCGGAGGTCTATCTGCTGTTTTGCGCCGGCCACCCGGATGTCTTCCCCTCTGGCGACGTCGCCTTGCAGAACGCGATCGGCCACGGGCTGGGCCTCGAATTGCGCCCGACCGCACGCGAAATTGATTCGCTTGCCGCCTCCTGGTCGCCCTGGCGCAGTGTCGCTGCGCGGCTCTTCTGGGCCTATTATGCACAGGAAATGCGCCGAGATGCTGTTCCTGTGACACCTTGAAGGAAAAAGCGAATCCAGCGCATGCATTTTTGTTTCCGGCTTCACAATCCTGTTGCAACGGGCCTAATATAGAAGGTGCAGATGCCGAATCGATCAGGAGAATACGCTTGACGATTGCAGTCTCACCTCAGGCCTTACCAGCGCTCGTCTTGAACGCTGACTATCGGCCGCTTAGTTACTACCCCTTGTCGCTTTGGTCCTGGCAGGACGCGATCAAGGCCGTCTTCCTTGACCGTGTAAACATCCTTGCCGAGTACGAACATTCGGTGTCGTCTCCGAGTTTCTCGATGCGACTGCCGAGCGTCGTTTGCCTCAAAAGCTACGTGCAGCCCTCGCGCCACCCGGCCTTCACCCGGTTCAACGTGTTCCTGCGCGATAAATTCGAATGCCAGTATTGCGGTTCGCCCGACGATCTCACCTTCGATCACGTGGTGCCCCGCGCTCACGGCGGCCAGACGACCTGGGACAACGTCGTCGCAGCCTGCTCCCCCTGCAATCTGCGCAAGGGCAGCAAGCTGCCGAAGCAGGCCGGCATGTTCCCGCACCAGAGGCCCTTCCAGCCGACGGTACAGGACCTGCACAACAACGGCCGGCTCTTTCCGCCGAACCATCTGCATGAAAGCTGGATGGACTATCTCTACTGGGACGTCGAACTGCAGCCCTGACGCTGTTCGTGCCTGCCTGCCGGATCAAGCCCCAGAGCGGGATCAGGACAGGTGCGTGCCTTCGCCAACCCGCTTCGGGTGGTTACGGCGCGATAGTGTCCGCTTTCCTGGAACCGCCAGGGAGATCAGCGTGCCTTTGCAGCGCCGCGCAGGGCGATCGCTGCGAGGATGAGGCTGGCGATCACGTTCCACCCGGCGAAGGAAAGGCCGAGCACCCGCAATGCGGCCTCCGTGCAGGACGGAGCGTGCTTCGAATCGAGATCTCCAAGCAGATCGCCGACATTCGACGACACGCCCTGCGCCGTTGTCGCGCAGGTGGAGGGTCCTTCCCAGAAGTGCCATTCGGCGCCCGAGTGATAGACGCCCATGCCGGCGCCGACGAGCATCAGAATTCCGACGATGGCGAGCAGCGTGCGGGTCAGCCACACCGGCAGCTTCAGCGCACTGGTGATGATGGCGAGAATGCCGACCGGAATGCCCCAGTAGTAGGGATCGCGCTGCAAAAGGCAGAGCGCGCAGGGGATGTAGCCGCCAATATGCTCGAAGCCGAGCGCCCCGCCGACAGTTGCCGCCATGCCAAGTGTCACGACAATGGCGATCAGCAGGTGCTGGCGGGATTGGGTGGCGGCGTCGATCATCTATACCTCGCGGGCGGCAGCTCGGAACCGACACATGCCGCAGTGCAAACTGGATGGCGCCTTCTTAGGCAGGATCGCGCGCGCTGTAAATCGCGGTAGCCGCGACAGGTCCGCACGCTTTCGTGATTGTCATCGGGGCATGCTGAAAATGATGGTTGACCGCAGCGAAAACCTTCGTGTAAATCCGAGCCGCTGATATCGCACTTCCCTGAGCCCCATTGGCGGAATTGGTAGACGCGCTCGACTCAAAATCGAGTTCCGAAAGGAGTGCTGGTTCGACCCCGGCATGGGGCACCACCACACCACCCGAATTCACAGACATCATCCCCGACCGATGTTTCCGGCTTGGACGCGCCTTGGCCAGTGCTTGCCGCGCCGGTCATTGAACTGTCGCTTGCGAAGGTGTTAGGTGCGCTGCAGCAGAAATCTGTCATGGCAGTGTCATGTTACCGAGAATCGAGACTTACGACGAACTCTACCGCGCCTTCCAATGGCAGATCCCGGAGAGGTTCAACATTGGCGTTGCCGTCAGCGACGCCTGGGCGGCGCGTGAGCCGGAGCGCGTCTGTCTCCAGCACTTCGCAACCGATGGCGCGCATCGGGCGCTGACCTATGGCGAATTTGCCCGACAATCCTCTGCCTTCGCGCAAGGGCTCGTGGGCGAGGGCATTGCGCCGGGCGAACGTGTCGCAATTCTCCTGCCGCAGGGCTTCGAAACGGCGATTGCCCATGCGGCGATCTACAAGCACGGCGCGATCGCCTTGCCGCTTGCATTGCTCTTCGGCGTCGAAGCGCTCGAGTACCGGCTGCGTGACGCCGGCGTCGCGGCGGTTGTTACCAACGGTTTCGGCTTCGAGCGCATCGCCGCGATTCGAGACCGGCTGCCGGAACTGCGCCTCGTCGTGCTGGCGGAAGATCAGCCGCAGCCGGGGACGATCGCCTTTTCATCACTCGCATCCGGCGACCCCGAAGGCTTTGTGCCGGTGGATACGGGCCCGGACGATCCGGCGCTGATGATCTACACCTCGGGCACCACGGGGCCGCCGAAGGGGGCGCTGCACGGGCACCGGGTGCTGCTCGGCCATCTGCCGGGCTTCGAGTTTCATCATCATTTCCTGCCGCAACCCGGCGACCGCATGTGGACGCCGGCGGACTGGGCCTGGGCGGGAGGGCTGCTCAACGCGCTCTTGCCGTCGCTGCTTAACGGTGTGCCTGTCGTGTCATCGCCGGCGCAGAAGTTCGATCCGCATACCGCCTTTCGCATCCTGGAGGAGATGGACGTTCGCAACGCCTTCATTCCGCCAACGGCGCTCCGGCTGATGAAGGCGGTTGAGAAGCCGCGCGAGCGCTATCGCCTCAACCTCCGGACCATCGGTTCTGCCGGGGAATCTCTCGGTCGCGAGACCTATGAATGGGCAAAGGCGGCGCTCGGCCTCGAAGTGAGTGAGTTCTACGGCCAGACCGAGTGCAACATCGTCATCTCCTCGGCCGCCGATCTCGGCGTCGTCAAGCCTGGATCGATGGGCAAGGCGGCACCGGGCCACCGGGTGGCGATCATCGACGCCGAAGGTCATGAACTGCCGGCCGGAAGCGTCGGCCAGGTGGCGGTCAAGCGCCCGGATCCGGTGATGTTCCTCGGCTATTGGGGCAACGAGGCGGCGACGGAGAAGAAGTTCATCGGTGACTGGATGACGACGGGCGACCAGGGCGTGATGGACGAGGAGGGCTATTTCACCTTCTTCGGCCGGGACGATGACGTCATCACCTCGTCGGGTTACCGCATCGGCCCCGGCGAGATCGAGGATTGCCTTGCCGGTCATCCGGATGTGCAACTCGCCGCTGCCGTCGGCAAGCCGGATCCCGTCCGCACCGAGATCGTCAAGGCCTATGTCGTCCTGCGGCCCGGCGTGGTTGGTGACGAGCGTGTCGCCACGTCCGTTCGCGAGTGGGTGAAGACGCGGCTGTCGATGCACGAATATCCGCGCGAGATCGCCTTCGTCGATAGCCTGCCGCTGACGACTTCGGGCAAGGTTATCAGACGGTTCCTGCGCGAACAGGCAATAGCGGAGGCGCGCGGCAAGTGATGTCGCGAACGTCCCGCGGTGCCCAAGCGGACCTCTCTAGCGCCCGGCCAGCGCCTTGATCTTGTCACGCAGGATCCGCGCCATGTTGCGGGTGTTGCGGTAGAGGTGGAGCTGGGCTGCGACCTGGCGCACTTCGCGGTCGCGGGTTTGCTGCAGGCCGATCACCAGCGTGCCCATTTCCTCGCGCTCCTGCCAGAACCGGCTCATGACCGGGTGATCCGGCACGGCGCAGGAATCGGAGCGGGCGATGTTGGCATCGTCGAGGTGCCATTCCGTCAGTTCCGCCAGCAGCAGCTTGCCCGGGGAGAACTTGGCATAGCGCTCGTCGTACGCGGTCTTCCAGGTGTAGGCCTCGCCCGACATCAGGAACACCACCATGGATGCGATCGCCCTTCCGTCGAGGTCGAGCGTGTGGATGCGCACACTGTCGCCGTCGGCAAGATTGGTGATCGCCTCGCGGGCAAAGGCCGCACGGAAGCGATCGAGCACCATGGCGCTGCGGCCCTTTCCCTTCCATCCCGATGCTTCGAGCGCCAGGAATTCCTCCATGCGCAAGCGGACTTCGGCGGGTTGGCGGGCGACCGAATAGGTGAGCGCGCCTTCTTTTGCGAGGTTGTTCCACTGCCGCCGCAGCTCGCGGAAATGCGCTGGGCTGATGGCGTTGCGCAGATAGGTCGGACCGTCGAGCAGGCTTTCGAGCATGGGGCGGCTGAAGGTGTCGGTCACCGTCAGTGGCAGGTTGCGGCCGATGGCGACGGCGCGGGTGAGGCGGGCCACCTTGCCGTTGAGGCGCATGTCGGGAAGGACGAGCACTGAGGGCAGGCCGGTCGAGGGCGCGGTAAAGGCTTCGAACAGGTTGTCGATGGTTTCTGCCGCGTCTTCAGCGTCAAGCAGCGGGACGCCGAGCGGACCGAAGGGGTTCGACCAGGCGCGGATGATCGGCGCACCGATTGAGAAGCCGGGCTTTTCGATCGAGAACGGCATCAGGAACCGCAAGCGGCTGCGACGCTCGTCGTTGTCGCGCATGATGGCGAGCCGGATCACCCGTTCTTCGAGGCGGGGCATCGCCGGTGCAAGGAAGCGGCCGGTGAAGAAGACGTTCGGCTCCAGTGCCCGGTTCGACAGGAAGTCGAGCTCACGCTGCAACTCGTAGCCGGCCTTCGCCGGATAGATGGCGAGATGGCGTCCAGGGCGGCCGACCTCGATCAAATGCTCCGCGGTCGGGCCTGCATCGCCAGGCTGTGCCAGCCCGCCAAGGACCCGGGCGGCCCGACTGTTTGCATCGCTCGGAAGATTGGTATTGCCGATCATGGATGGACAGCCCCGTTGTTATCATTGCCGGCCCGCACGCTCGCGAAGGCGAAGAGCGCGAAGCCGAAGGTACGCCGGACGGCGATATGCAGCAACATCGCCTCGACGAACATTGCACCTGCGGTTGCAAGAGCAGCGCCGGTCAGTCCGAGGAGAGGGATGAGGCTCAGGTTGAGTGCGATGTTGGCCACCAGCGCGCCGGCGTAGAGGATCACGCAGAGCGTCTGCTGGCCCGCCATCGTCAGAAGCGTTTCCGCCGGGCCGACGAAGGCCTTGGCGAGAATGCCGCCAAAGAGGATCATCATCAAGGGCATGCCGGTGACGAAGGCCGGCCCGAAAAGCGAAAGCAGGAAGGGGCCCGCCAGCAGCACCAGCGCGCCGACCAGGAGCGACGGCCAGAAGGCCCAACGCGCGCTTTCGATCGCGATGCCCGCGAGCTGCCTGCGGTCACGGGCCATGGCGTTCGAAACGCATGGGCCCGTTGCCGCCTTGACGGCGAACATGACGAAGTGCACCAGCGCCATGGTCTTGGCGGCTGCGAAGTAGATCGCGACGTCCTCGGGATCGAGATAGAGGCCGACGATCACGACGTCGGAATTGGTCAGCAGGAAGCCGAAGCCATCGACCAGGAAGATGGGGATCGAAACCCGGAGCCAGCGGCCAAGCTCGATCCGCCGCGGCCCTTCCACATAGCGCGAGCGGAGACGATAGGTCAGCACGAGGAACTGCGAGACGGTTGTGACATAGGCGGCCGCCATGGCCGCGACCATGGCCGTTTGCGCCGTGTGGGGCGCGCCTGCCGTGACTGCCAGCACCATGAATGCCAGCACCAGCAGGGGGCGGATGATGAAAGTGGGGCTCAGGGCGGAGAGCGCCCAGCCATGGGCCCGCGAGGTTCCGTCCATCACGTCGCCAAGGGCGATCATCGGCAGGGTGAAGAGGCCGAGATAGAGCGGCACGAGGTAATAGGCGTCGATGTGCGCCGAAAAGAGCCAGAGGCCGAGCAGACCGACGACGGCGACCGTGGTGGCGGAGGTGAGGGCGAAAACGCGCACTGTCGTCGTTACGCCACGAATCTCGTCGAGCGCCGCAGTCGCCTGATACTCCGGCAGGAAACGGATCACGACGGAATGGAAACCGACGCAGGAGAGGCTGCCGAAGAGGATCACCAGCACCCAGACGAAGACGAAGATGCCGTATTCGAACTCGCCCATCATCCGGGCGAGGATGATCTGCGACAGAAAGGCGATGGCGGCGCTGAAAATGCGAACCGCGAAGGCGACGAGCGCCATCCGGCGGGCCGTGTTCTTCATGTCGGTGCCGGTCAGAATAGCGGCAACTGCGCCGATCAGCGCGGACAGGCGGTGTCTCAGCGCCGACGGCAGCATTCGTCCGGCCGTTTGACATACCGCCATGAACACGAGAACACCCTGAGATTACGCAATACAGGGCTTCAGTACTGCCAGAACAGCGTTAACAAACGGTTCAGCGCGGTTGTATTGGCGGGACGAGGCAATGCCGAAAAGCGACAGTGAGCGAGAACGGATGATGCGGGCGAAATCCATCGGCTGGCGCATGGTCGGCTGTCTCGAGGAGACCGGCATTGAACGGCTCGCTGATCTGAAGGCGGCGAATGCGGAAGACATCGCCTTCCGCATCGACACCACGCTCGGCCGCCGCCACATCAACAACACGGGCATTCGCGCGCTCGAAAACCTGATCACCTACGCCAAGTCGTTCGATCGCTAGAGCATCCCGCGCGCTCCAGGAAGCGCGCTACCGGAAACGAAAATGCCGCCCGAAGGCGGCATTTCCTGTAAGGAACCCGGGAGCGGAGAAACCCGCACTTTTATCCTGCGTCTCTTATGCCTCGTAGATGCCGTGGCAGTGCTTGTACTTCTTGCCGGAGCCGCAGGGGCAGAGTTCGTTGCGCGAGACCTTGCCCCAGCTCGACGGATCGCTCGCATCGCGCTGCACGGGGGCCGTGGCCAGAAGCGTTCCACCGTCGCCACCAAAGTCGTCTTCGCCCGTCAACGGGTCGATATGGTGGCCGTGCATGACTGGCGGTGCCGGCTGCGGCGCTTCGGCTGCTTCGCGCACCAGTTCGACGCGCATGAGTTGTGCGGTTACCGCCTGGCGCAGGTTGCCGAGCAGGGCCTGGAACAGTTCGAAAGCCTCGGACTTGTATTCCTGCAGCGGGTCACGCTGTGCGTAGCCGCGGAAGCCGATGACCGAGCGCAGGTGATCGAGGTTGACGATATGCTCGCGCCAGAGATGGTCGAGCGTCTGCAGCACGACGGAGCGCTCGACATACTGCATGATCTCCGGACCGAAACGTTCCGCGCGATCTGCGGCTTCCTTCTCGGCGGCGGTGGTGACGCGTTCGAGGATATCGGCCTCGTCGATGCCTTCTTCGGCCGCCCATTCGACGACCGGCAGATCGAGATTGAGGTATTGCTGCACGTCGGCCCTGAGGCCCTCGACGTCCCACTGCTCGGCATAGGCCTTCGCTGGAATGCGCTTGCCGACCATGTCCTCGATGACCTCGGTGCGCATGTCGGTCACGGTTTCGGTGACGCTTTCGGCATCCATCAGCTCGATACGCTGCTCGAAGATCACCTTGCGCTGGTCGTTGAGCACGTCGTCGTATTTCAGGAGGTTCTTACGGATGTCAAAGTTGCGCGCTTCGACCTTCTTCTGTGCGCGCTCGAGCGCCTTGTTGATCCAGGGATGGACGATCGCTTCGCCTTCCTTGAGACCCAGCTTCTGCAGCATGCTGTCCATGCGGTCAGAGCCGAAGATGCGCATCAGGTCGTCCTGAAGCGACAGGTAGAACTTGGAGCGGCCCGGGTCGCCCTGACGGCCGGAACGGCCGCGAAGCTGGTTGTCGATGCGGCGGCTTTCGTGACGTTCGGTCGCGAGAACGTAGAGGCCTCCGGCAGCGAGCGCCTGCTCTTTCAGCTTCTGCACTTCGGCGCGGATCGCCTCGATGCGCTGGTCGCGCTCCGGGCCGGGCTCGATTTCCGAGAGTTCCTGCTGGATGCGCATGTCGATGTTGCCGCCGAGCTGGATGTCGGTACCGCGGCCGGCCATGTTGGTGGCGATCGTGACCGCGCCCGGCACGCCGGCCTGGGCGACGATGAAGGCTTCCTGCTCGTGGTAGCGCGCGTTCAGCACCTGGAAGTTCGCAAAGCCGGACTTCTTCAGGAGGTCGGCAAGCTGTTCGGACTTTTCGATCGAGGTCGTTCCGACCAGCATCGGCTGGCCACGCTCGTGCGCCGACTTGATCTCGTCGATGATCGCCTTCAGCTTTTCGCCTTGCGTACGATAGACCTCGTCGTCCTCGTCGATACGCTTGATCGGCAGGTTGGTCGGCACTTCGATCACTTCGAGGCCGTAGATGTTGCCGAACTCTTCCGCTTCGGTGGAGGCCGTACCGGTCATGCCGCCAAGCTTGGAATACATGCGGAAGTAGTTCTGGAAGGTGATCGAGGCGAGCGTCTGGTTCTCAGGCTGGATCTGCACCTTTTCCTTGGCTTCGAGCGCCTGGTGCTGGCCTTCGGAATAGCGCCGTCCCGGCATCATGCGGCCGGTGAACTCGTCGATGATGACGATCTCGCCGTTGCGAACGATATAGTCCTTGTCGCGCTGGAACAGCTTGTGGGCCTTGAGCGCGTTGTTGACGTGGTGGACGATCGCGACGTTTTCGATGTCGTAGAGCGATTCACCCTTGAGAAGACCCGCCTCGCGCAGAAGGTTTTCGAGCTTCTCCGTGCCGTCTTCCGAAAAGTTGGCCGAGCGCTGCTTCTCGTCGATTTCGTAATCCTCGGCCGAAAGCAGCGGAATGAACTCGTTGATCGTGTTGTAGAGATCCGAGCGGTCGTCGAGCGGGCCGGAGATGATCAGCGGCGTGCGCGCTTCGTCGACGAGGATCGAGTCCACTTCGTCGACGATCGCGAAGAAGTGGCCGCGCTGGACCATCTGGCCGCGCTCGTACTTCATGTTGTCGCGCAGGTAGTCGAAGCCGAGTTCGTTGTTGGTCGCGTAGGTGATGTCGCAGGCGTAGGCGTCGCGGCGCTGCTCGTCGGTGAGACCGTGGACGATGACGCCCGTCGTCATGCCGAGGAAGCTGTAGACGCGGCCCATGGTGCCGGCGTCGCGCTGGGCGAGGTAGTCGTTGACGGTAACGACATGTACGCCTTTGCTGGCGAGTGCATTCAGATAGACCGGAAGCGTCGCGACGAGGGTTTTGCCTTCACCGGTTTTCATTTCGGCGATCGCGCGCTCGTGCAGGATCATGCCGCCGATGAGCTGAACGTCGAAGGGACGCAGGCCGAGCACGCGGCGGGCGGCTTCGCGAGCAACAGCAAAAGCCGGTACCAGCAGGTCATCGAGCGTCTTGCCGTCGGCGAATTGCTGGCGGAATTCCACGGTCTTGGCGGCGAGTGCCTCATCCGACAAAGCCTTCGTTTCGGCTTCAAGTGCGTTGATGGCGTCCACCCGAGCCTTGTAGCCGCGCACGCGACGTTCATTGGCGGAACCAAACAACTTGCGGGCTAGGCCGCCGAGACTGACCATACGAATGGTCCTTTCTTTTTTGTTGCCTTAGGTCTCATGGCCGCGCCGCGAAAACCGCGCAATGCCGTGAAACGCCCGGAAACTGTTCTGGACGCGAGGTTGCGTGACAGATAAGAGGGGGGTCGAATTATGTCAACGCACTTGCACTGCCGGACGGCTACAGAACCGCCACATTCTGGTGGTGTGCAGCCGCTACAAGTCGCAGGTAATTGCGCCGAAGGCTAATGTGAAAGGTTAGTGAGCATGTCCAAGTTGAAAACCCTGGCCGCCGCGGCACTGGTTGCGGCGATGGCCGTTCATGGTGGCGCGCGCGCGGAAGACGCCGATCCGGTGATCGCCAAGGTTGGCGGCGAGGAAGTGCGCCAGTCCGAGCTCACGCTGGCGCTGGGCGGTCTCGACCCGCAGCTGCAGCAGATGCCGGAGGAGCAGAAGCGCGCCGCCGCCCTCTCGGCGATCATCGACGTCAAGCTCCTTTCGAACACTGCCGAAAAGGAAGGCCTGCAGGATGATGCGGCCTTCAAGCAGCGCGTCGCCTACCTGACCGAGCGCGAACTGCACAATGCCTACTTCAAGAAGCATGTCGTCGACGCCATCACCAAGGAAGAGGTGAAGGCGCGCTACGACAAGGAGATCGCCGCGATCCCGGTGCAGGAAGAGGTGAAGGCACGCCACATCCTGGTCAAGACCGAGGATGAGGCCAAGGAAATCATCAAGGAACTCGACGCCGGCAAGAGCTTCGTCGATCTCGCCAAGGCGAAGTCGACCGATCCGAACAAGGACGACGGCGGCGACCTCGGCTACTTCACCAAGGGCCGCATGGTGCCGGAATTCGATACAGCTGTCTTCGCACTCGACAAGGGTGCCTACACCAAGACTCCGGTCAAGACCCAGTTCGGCTTCCACGTGATCCTGGTCGAAGACAAGCGCCCGCAGGCCCCGCCGCCGCTGGAGCAGGTCGAGCCGCAGGTTCGTCAGCTTGTCATGCGTGACAAATACGTTGAGCTGCTTGCTGCCGCCAAAAAGGACGCAGGCGTCGAGATTTCCGATCCCGCTTTGAAGAAGGCCTATGACGAGGCCAACAAGGCGCAGGAAGCCAAGTAATTTCGATTGGCAGGCCCTGCCGCTCGCGGGACCTGCCATCACCGCTTTTTGTCGATGCCCGGCGGTGAAAACCGTTCGGGCATTTGTCGCAAGATAGATCTGGAGCAGCTTCGGTTGTAAACCGCTCCAGGTCTTTGTTCTTACGCATTTCCTGACGGAAAACCGCTACGCACTTTTCCTGGAAATGCTTTGGCCCCAACACGTCACAGCAGGTTTCCCATGTCCGGCTCCGTTTCTCCGCTTGCTCCGAAAACCTTCGCCGAAATGCCTTCCGTCCGCGGTGTCCGCATGGCGACCGCTGCCGCCGGCATCAAGTACAAGAACCGTACCGACGTGCTGATGATGGTGTTCGACAACCCGGCCGCTGCAGCCGGCGTTTTCACCCGCTCCAAGTGCCCGTCTGCTCCTGTTGATTTCTGCCGCCAGAACCTTGCCGGCGGCATCGCGCGCGCTGTCGTCGTCAACTCCGGCAACGCCAATGCCTTCACCGGCAAGAAGGGACGCGAAGCCACGGAATTGACCGCGAAGTCGGCGGCTAAGGCAGTCGGCTGTGCGGAAAGCGAAGTGTTCCTCGCTTCGACCGGCGTCATCGGCGAACCGCTGGATGCGACCAAGTTTGCGGGCGTACTCGACGATCTGGCCGTTGCCGGCACGGAAGATTTCTGGTTCGAAGCCGCCAAGGCGATCATGACGACGGATACCTATCCGAAGGTTGCGACCCGCATGGCCGAAATCGGTGGCGTCAAGGTCACGATCAACGGCATTGCCAAGGGCGCCGGCATGATCGCGCCCGACATGGCAACGATGCTCTCCTTCGTGGTCACCGATGCAGACATAGCGCCGGCCGCACTGCAGGCTCTGCTTTCCGCCGGCGTCGGCCCGACCTTCAATTCGGTCACGGTCGACAGCGACACGTCGACCTCCGACACGCTGATGCTCTTTGCAACGGGTGCGGCGGCAGCCGACGGGCAGCCGGCAATCTCCGACGCGGCCGATGCGCGCCTCGACGCCTTCCGCGTCGCGCTCAACGACCTGCTGCGCGATCTGGCGCTCCAGGTGGTGCGCGATGGTGAAGGCGCGCGCAAGATGGTCGAAGTCACCGTCGAAGGTGCTGAAAACGACGCAGCCGCCAAGCGCATCGCGCTCTCGATCGCCAATTCGCCGCTGGTGAAGACGGCGGTTGCTGGCGAAGACGCCAATTGGGGCCGCGTGGTCATGGCCGTCGGCAAGTCAGGCGAGATGGCGGAACGCGATCGGTTGGCGATCTGGTTCGGCGATGTGCGGGTGGCCGTCGAAGGCGAGCGCGATCCGACCTATTCGGAAGCGGCTGCCACTGCCGTCATGAAGGCCGAGGACATCACGATCCGCGTCGATATCGGCCTCGGCTCCGGTCGCGCCACGGTCTATACCTGCGACCTTACGAAGGAATATGTCGAGATCAACGGCGATTACCGCAGCTGAGGCTCCGGTCGAGCGATCGTAAGCAGTCTGGTATCCCGGACTGGCGAGAGGTAGCAAAATGACATCGAGTGATGCTCGGCCGGCGGGCAACGTCGCGGCCGAAGGTGGGGAAGTGGTAATGGTGGATCTTCCGAGCGTGCGCCGTCTCGAGGCCGTGGGCTTCCGGGCCTGGCCGGCAGCATCGGTGCACTATGACGGCAGCTGGCTGATCCGGCTCAACGCGGGCCATGATTCCAAGCGTCTCAACTCCGTCAACCCGCTCGATCCATCCGACTATCGCGATATTCCAGTGCGCCTTGAAAAGGCGGCCAGGCGCTTTGCGGACTATGGCCGGCCCCTGACCGTGCGCCAGACGCCGCTGACGCCGCCGCAACTCGTTGCCCATATGGATGCCGAAGGCTGGACGGCATTCAGCCGCAGCCTGGTGATGACGGCCGATCTTGCCGAGCGTGAATTCGGCGACGGCATCGATCACCTGCCGATCAAGGACGTCGGTCGCTTCGTCGATGCCTGTATCGGCATCGCCAAGGGCGATCCGAAGAGGAAGGCGGCGCTTACCGAGATCATCAATGCGATCAAGCCGGAAAGCGGCCTCTTCCTGTTTGAAGATGCCGAGACCGGGCCGACCGCCGTGGCACTCGTCGTGCAGGACAACGACCTCGCCGGCATCATGCAGTTTGCCGTGGACGAGCGGGTTCGCGGGAAGGGTGTCGGCAAGGCGATGCTCGATGTCTGCCTGCGCTGGGCGCGGCTGCGGGGAGCAAAAAAGGCCTGGCTGCAGGTCGAGGCGGAAAACAGCGCGGCGCTGGCGCTTTATCGCGGTGCCGGTTTCTCCGAGGTCTACAGCTACATCTACAGAACGCCGGGGGCTTGAGGCCATGAACGTCAGCGGAAAGAAGATCGTCCTCGTCGCCGCCTGCGCCCTGGTCGACAGCGACGGCCGCATTCTGCTGGCGCAACGGCCGGAAGGAAAGTCGCTTGCGGGTCTTTGGGAGTTTCCGGGCGGCAAGGTCGAAGCCGGCGAGACGCCCGAGGAAACCCTGATCCGTGAGTTGGACGAGGAACTCGGCATCCGCACCAAGGTCGCGTGCCTCGCGCCACTGACCTTCGCCAGCCATACCTATGAGGACTTCCATCTGCTGATGCCGCTCTATGTCTGCCGGCGCTACGAAGGGGTGGCGACCGGACGCGAGGGCCAGGCGATCAAATGGGTCAGGCCAAAGGCCCTGCGCGACTACCCGATGCCGCCGGCTGACGAGCCGTTGATACCATTTCTTATGGATTTGCTCTGAACCTACCCGAAATCTGATTGATTATTAATCGATCGTTTATCTCCCTCGCGCAAAGATAGCTCAATTCATTTTCGGTACGCATTGTTGGTGAACGGCGTACTGATTTCAGGCAGTGCGGTGGAACCAAGCTTGGGAAGGGCGCTTGCGTTCGCCGTGCTTTGTGCGTTTGTGAGGCTGGGATGGTGGACGACGATTTCTGGAGCACGGTTCAGGAAAAGGATCTGGTGACTAATCAGTCCCGCCGGACGGGTGTGCTCAATCTGTCCCTGCTGTTTGGAACGGCAGTGATCGCGCTGACGCTGATCCTGACGCCGATGCTGTCTTCGAAGAACGACAGGCGCATCATGGCCAATACGCCCGTCGACTACGACAATATTTCCACCGGCTCCATCCCCTCGAGCGGGACCACCAAGCGCTATACGGTACGGCGTAGCGTGCTGCAGGAGATGCCCGGTGCGGTCTGCATCATCGATGCGGACGGTCGCAAGAGCGGGTGCTGACCCGAACGCCTCCGGTTTTCGGCTGCTGCCGCACGTTTCGGACTGAACACGAACCGGACTGGGGAGCATGGAAAAGCTGAAACGCCTGTTTCGCGATAGAAGCGCTGGTATCGCAATCGAGTACGCGCTCATCGCCGCCATCGTCTCCCTGAGCGTGATCCTCGGGGCCGAACAGATCGGCAACGTCCTCTCAGCCGTCTACAACTCCGTCGCGACGGCTTTTCAGGGGGCCTGAGTTCGGGGCAAGCACGACCGCCCTTGTTAAAGCGGTTGTTCCTTGGTGCCGAGCGCTGTCGACAGCCGCTGCTTCGCGGAGCCCGGTTTCAACGGCTTCTGCTGGCTTTCATGCGGCGCCCATCCGGACAGATAGATCACCGAGAATGTCGCGCGGACGCGGCCGTCCGGATCGGAGAAGCGTTCGGCATAGATTTCCGCGGCCCGCAGGAAGAAGCGACGCGAAACGGGCAGGCGGCTTCGGGCAGTGAGCGGGCTGGCCATGCCCATGGCGCGCAAGTCGCGCATCAGCGCAAACAGTGAATCGTAACGCACCGTATAGGTTTCGGTGTCCGTGACCGGCAGCGCGAAGCCGGCGCGTTGCAGCAGCGCGCCCACATCGCGGACATCGGCGAAGGGGATGACCCGCGGACTGGCTCCGCCCGTCAATTCCGCCTCGGCGGCTAGGAGCGCTTCGCGCAATTCCTGCAGCGTACCGCTGCCCGGGATGGCGGCGAGAAAAAGCCCGTCGGGCTTCAGCGCCCGACGAACCTGGATGAAGGCGCCCGGCGTGTCGTTGGTCAGGTGTAGGGAGAGTGGCGAAACCACCAGGTTAAAGCTTTCCGGTTCGCCCGGAACCTCTTCAAGCGAGGCGATCGTTACCGGTGCTTGCGCAGAACCAAATCGCGCATCCGTTTCCACGCGCTCGACGGCACCGACCTTGCCCGTTGCCATGAGATGGTGGGCCGTTTGCCCGGTGTAGCCGTGCAACTCCAGCGCGCGATCGAAGTGACGTTCGACCACGCTGACGCGTTCGGCGAGTTCCTGGGCGACGATATCGAGAAGGAAACCGGCCTTCGGATCGGCGTTTCTGAGCGCCCTTGCCCGATGTGCCTCGACGAGGCTCTGGTCAAAGATTTTTTCCACGATACTGTCTCCGCAAGCTGGCCAGCAAAAAGACCTTCGGAGGTTCAAAGTCAACAGCATGGCATGGGAGAGACCGCTGTTTCCGGAGGGAGGGTGGGGGCGGGTGCTGCGGGGGCTCGTCTCCGGGGCGGTCGATCTCGTCTATCCGCCGGTCTGCTGCGGTTGCGGCCGGATGGTGGGCAGTCATCGCGCAGTTTGCGCGCCTTGCTGGTCGACGCTGCCGCTGATCGAGCGCCCTTTTTGCGATATTCTCGGGACGCCGTTCTCGGTCGACCATGGGCCGGGCTCGGTTTCGCCCGAAGCCATTGCCAATCCGCCGGCCTTCGACCGTCTGCGGTCGGTGGCAATCCATGAGGGCATTGCCCGCGATCTGGTGCACGGGCTGAAATATCGCGATCGCACCGATCTTGCGCCGATGATGGCGGAATGGATGATCCGGGCGAGTGACGGTGCGGTCGCCTCGGCCGATGCGATCATCCCGGTGCCATTGCATGCCTTTCGGCTCTGGAGGCGTCGGTTCAACCAATCGGCGGAACTGGCACGGGCCATCGCGCAGCTCTCCGGCAGGCCCTATCAACCCGATGTGCTCAAGCGTATCCGACGCACAAGCCGGCAGGTGGGCCTTGCTAGGCGAGCACGTGAGGACAATGTGCGCGGTGCCTTCGCGGTCTCGGAAGGCGGCAAGGCGGGTCTCCGTGGGAACAGCGTGGTTCTCGTCGACGATGTATATACGACCGGTGCAACCGTCTCCGCAGCGACCCGTGCGCTGAAGCGGGCGGGAGCCGGGCCGGTCACGGTTTTGACCTTTGCAAGAGCTATATCCGGTCTTATATGACAATCAGTTGTCCGGCACGGTGGCCGGTGAAGGAGCGATTGAGGATCATGGCTTCAGTGGTCATTTATACGCGTCAGTTCTGCGGTTATTGTTCGGCGGCCAAGAAACTATTGGAAACCAAGGGCGTGCCCTTTCTCGAACATGACGCAACCTATGATCCGAAGGTGCGGCAGGTGATGATCGAAAAGGCCCATGGCGGCTCGACCTTCCCGCAGATCTTCATCAACGACATTCATGTCGGCGGCTGTGACGATCTGCACGCGCTGGAACGCGCCGGCAAACTCGATGCGCTGCTGGCGGCCTGAGGCGGATCTGACGTTTCGCACATCGCCAACGCGAGGCTGTGTTGGTCGCGTGCACCAGGAGTAGAACGACGATGACCTTCAAGGCTGCAGCCATTCAGATGTGCTCCGGCGTCGATCCGCTAGACAACGCGGAGACGATGGTTCGGCTGGTGCGCGAGGCAGCGGCTCAAGGGGCGATTTATGTCCAGACGCCGGAAATGACCGGCGCGCTCCAGCGGGACCGGGCGGGCTTGCGCTCGATCCTGAAAGATGAGGCGAGCGACATCATTGCCGGTGCAGCGGCAAAGCTCGCCGGTGAACTCGGGATCTATCTCCATGTCGGCTCGACGCCGATCGCGCTTGCTGACGGCAAGATCGCCAATCGCGGCCTCTTGTTCGGACCCGATGGTCAAAAGATCTGCGACTATGACAAGATCCACATGTTCGATGTTGACCTCGACAATGGCGAAAGCTGGCGAGAAAGTGCTGCCTATCAGCCCGGCAGCACGGCACGCATTGCCGATCTCGAGTTTGGCAAGCTTGGTTTCACCATCTGCTACGACGTGCGCTTCCCGGAGCTCTTCCGGCAACAGGCGGTCGCCGGCGCCGAGATCATGTCGGTTCCCGCCGCCTTCACGCGCCAGACCGGCGAGGCGCATTGGGAAATCCTCCTTCGCGCCCGTGCGATCGAGAACGGTCTCTTCGTCGTCGCCGCGGCGCAAGGCGGCACGCATGAGGACGGGCGCGAGACCTTCGGCCATTCGATGATCGTCGATCCCTGGGGCAGGGTGCTTGCTTCGGCCGGTCCGAGCGGCGAGGCGATCGTGCTTGCCGAAATTGATGTCGCCGCCGTGCATGCGGCACGCGCCAAGATACCGAACCTGAAGAACGCCCGCAGTTTCGTGCTCGATGAAGTGGTGCCAACCGGGAAGGGAGGCGTTGCCGCTTGATCCGCTATACAATTTCCTGCGACAACGGCCACGCCTTCGAAGGCTGGTTTTCGTCGAGTGACGATTTCGACCGCCAGGTCGACCGCAAGCTGGTTTCCTGTCCCACCTGCAATTCAACATCCGTTGCCAAGCAACTGATGGCGCCTTCGGTCGCGACCGCGCGCAAGAAGGAAGCAACACGGGCGGTGATCATGGATCAGGCGCAGAAGGAAACGGTCGCCAAGATCCGCGAACTGGTGAAGACCGTGCGCGAGAACGCCGAGGACGTTGGCGAGCGTTTTCCCGAGGAAGCGCGCAAGATCCATTACGGCGAAGCGGAAGAACGCGGCTTGATTGGTAAGGCGACGGCGGAAGAGGCTGTGGCGCTGCTTGAGGAAGGAATTGCGGTCGCGCCGCTGCCGATCTTGCCTGACGAGGTCAACTGACGCGCGGTCTATTGGCGCCTCGGGTTCGCGTTATTTGCTACCTGCTCTTTAAAAACAACGTCTTGCTTCCCACCTCGCGGCTTCGCAACGGGAGATTTTTCAGCCAATGACTTTGTCCGAGCTTCGCATTTCCACCGATCGCCTCGTCATCCGGCCATTTGTGCCCGACGATTTTGCAGCCTTCTTCGCCTATCACCGGCTGCCGGACGTCTATCGCTATCTCTATCAAGAACCGCTGGACGAGACGGCTGCGCGGGCGAAGTTCGCCAAGGCTTCAGCGCCGCAACTTGCTGACGACGGGGATGTCGCGGTGTTCGCGGTCGAACGCCAGGAGGATGGCGCTCTGATTGGCGAGGTGCTGCTGAAGCTCGCAAGCCGGGCGGCCGAGCAGGCGGAGACCGGCTACATCTTCAATCCGGCATTCGCCGGCAAGGGCTATGCCACCGAGGCGATGCGCGCCATTCTCGATCTCGGCTTTTCGACGCTGCACTTCCACCGGATTTTTGCCCGGCTCGATGCGCTGAACAAGGGATCGGTCGGTGTCGTCGAACGTCTCGGCATGCGCCGCGAAGCGTATCTGATCGAGAATGACCGGTTCAACGGCGCCTGGGGCGACGAACTCGTCTATGCGCTGCTGAAACGAGAATGGCAGGCCAAGTCTGAGATCGGCTGAGTCCGCAGACGAGCCGGCCAGCGGCGTTACAGCGGACGCTTGGCGACGAGCATGTAGTTGACCTCCATATCCTTGGACAGGTTCCACTGATTGGCGAGCGGATTGAAGAAGACGCCGGTGCGTTCAGTGACTTCGAGACCGCTCGCTGAGAGCGGCTTTTCCAGTTCTTCCGGGCGCACCAGCTTTTCATACTGGTGGGTGCCGCGCGGCAGCCAACGCAGCACGTTTTCGGCGGCGAAGATGGCAAGGGCTGCTGCCTTCATGGTGCGGTTGATCGTGGCGACGAACATCAGACCGCCAGGTCGAACCATATGGGCACAGGTGGTCATGAAGAAATCGACGTCGGCGACGTGCTCGACCACTTCCATATTGAGCACGATGTCAAAACTCTCGCCGGCTTCGGCGAGCGCTTCCGCGGTCACAGCGCGATAGTCGACCGCCACGCCGCTCCCGGCCGCATGTGTCTTGGCGATGCCGATGTTTTTCTCTGAGGCGTCGGCGCCGAGGACGTCTGCACCCATGCGCGCCATCGGCTCGGACAGGAGGCCGCCGCCGCAGCCGATATCGAGCAGCCGCAGACCTTTCAGCGGTTGCGGGCCCTTGGGATCGCGACCGAAATGTTCGGCCACCTTGTCGCGAATGTAGGCAAGGCGAACGGGATTGAACTTGTGCAGCGGCCGGAACTTGCCGGTCGGGTCCCACCACTCCGCAGCCATGGCGGAGAACCGGTCTACCTCGCTCTGGTCGATCGTCGTGCGTGCGGTCTCGCTCATGTCGCCGTCTCCTTGCATCGTCTCTGGTGAAGTCGGACGATCGGGCAGGGAAGTCAAGAGCCGACGCTGGGCCAGATGGGCGCAGGTCAGGCGGGCGCGTTGTTCTACCTGCTCTATTGCGCATCCGCCTGCGGCTGGTAGTGCAGGATGACCACGCCCGATTTCAGTGGGCGAGCGTGGGTCAATTTGAGTTCCGTTCGCTTCAACCCCGGCTTGAACAGGGGCACGCCGTTGCCCAGAAGCACCGGATTGATGCCGAGACGATACTCATCGACGAGGCCCTTCGCGATCAGCCCTGCTGCGAAGTCCGCACTGCCGAAAACGAAGATCGTGCCGCCATCGCGTTGCTTCAGCCGTTCGACTTCCTTGGCGGCGTCGCCGGTCAAGAGTGTCGTCCTGTGCCAATCGGCGGATGTCAGCGTGCGCGAGAAGACGAACTTCTCGACGCCGTTCATGAAGGTGGCGATGTTACCTTCGGCGGACGGCCAATAGGCCGCCATCATTTCATAGGTCACGCGGCCGAAGAGCAAAGTGTCCGCTTCGAGTTGCGTTTCGCCGATATAGGCGGCGAGTTCGTCCTCGAAGACGAACCAACCGATGTCATGCCCCGGTGCTTCGAAGAAGCCGTCGACGCTGACCATGTCCCACATGATGACCCTGCGCATTGTCTCTCTCCGTTGCTGCATGTCCTGGCATGGGGAAGATTGGCAAAACTGATATAGTTTTGCAAGTGGTTTATCTTTCGAACCAGATTGATTCGCGGCATGGCTCTTCGCCGTGCTAGCATTCTTAGGATCTGCGGCGGATGGGGGAATTCATGGCGCTTGGCAGGATCGACTGGGCAGTCGCTGTCGTTGCGCCGAAGCCTTCTGATCAGCTGCTCGAAATCGGCTGCGGTCACGGCGTTGCAGTGACCAAGGTTTGCGAGCGGCTTGTCGACGGGGGGATTGTAGCCATCGATCGATCGGCCACCATGGTCGCGGCGGCAATGCGCCGAAATGCTGCACACCTTGCTGCCGGGCGGGCCATCGTGCAGGTCGCGGACCTTCGCTCACTCGATCTGGATCATCGCCGCTTCGACAAGGTGTTTGCGATCCGCGTCGGCGTCTTTACGCGGGGCGATCCCACGCGTGAGTTTGCTGCGCTGGTACGGCTGTTGAAGCCGGAAGGGCGCCTCTTTCTCTTTCACGACGAGCCGTCCACGGGTGCGGATGAGGTTGGCGCGCGGATCGAAGCGGCAGTTCTTCGCCATCGGTGGAACGTCGAGGCTCGGTCGACGCACGTCTTCGACGGCGGCGAGGTCGCCTGCGTGATCGCCCGGCCGCCTTCCTAGCAGAAGGTGACGCCCGCTCATCGCGGGCGTCACGGGTGCCATCGGGTTCGCTTGCGCGATCGCTAGCCGAGTTCGCTCGCCGCAGCTGAGGCGAAGAAGTCTTCCGGGTCCTCGACTTCGACGAGCCGGCGCTTTTCGATCAACCAGAAGCGGTTGCCGACATTGCGCACGAAGCTGCGGTCGTGGGAGACCAGAAGGCAGCTCGTCTCGTGTTTCAGCAACTCCGCCTCGAGTGCCTCCTGGCCCTCGATGTCCAGATGGTTGGTCGGCTCGTCGAGCAGGTAGAAATTCGGCTCCTTCAGTCGCAGTACCAGCATGGCGAGGCGCGCCTTCTGGCCGCCGGAGAGTCGGCCGATTGCCTTCTCCTGCATGTCGATGCCGACACCGGTACCGACAAGGAAGGTGCGCGCCCGCTGATCGCCGAGCGAAAAGCGGCGGGAGAGGGCGGCAAGCGGCGTCTCGTCGTCCGAAAGCCCGGCAAGCGCCTGGTCGCTGTAACCGAGCACCAGCGAAGGCGTCGCCTTCAGTGTATCTGGCGCGCGGCCGGGCTCCTCGATCGCGGCACGGATCAGGTTGACGAGCCGCGTCTTGCCGGCGCCGTTTTCGCCCAAGAGCACGATGCGATCGCCCTGGCAGATCCAGCGCTTGCCGGTGCGGAAGAGCGCCGTGCCGTCCGGCGTTTCGACCGGGACGTCGTCCAGTGTCACCAGGATCTTGGCGTGGGTGCCGCGGTTGGCGAGCCGGATCGCGCCGGCGGAGCGCTCCTGATGCGCCGGTTTCGCCGCGTCCTCCAGCCGTTCGGCTCGCTGCTTCAACTGTTTCGTCTTCACGGTCAGCAAATCGCTGCCGGAATTGATGCCGATGTTGTTGAGCTTGGCGGCCTGGCGGCGAAGCTGTTGCGCCACCTTCATGTCACGCTGATAGCGCCGCTCCTCGGAGGCGTCCACTTCATCGAGGGTAGCGCGCGCCCGCGAATAGGGGAGCGCGAAGATTGGCGATTGCTCGGGTCTGAGGAACAGCGTCCGGTTGGTGGTGGCGTCCAGGAAGGCGCGGTCGTGGCTGGCGACGAGCACCGGCACGTCGCGCGGCAGGGCGTTCAGCCAGGCTTCGAGCCGGGCGATCTTGGCGAGATCGAGGTGGTTGGTCGGCTCGTCCAGGAGCAGGGCGTCCGGATCGCTGACCCAGACGCGGGCGAGAAGCATGAGCCGCTGCCAGCCGCCGCTCAGTTCCGAGACCGCACGCTGGCGCAACACTTCCGGCACGTCGAGCGAATCGAGCACGATGTCGACGCGCCAGCTCTCATTTTCCGCCTGGTCGGCCGGAAGGGCCGAAAGAACGGCGTCGTGGAAGGAGAGGGGCAGCAAGGCGGCCGCAACGTTCTGCTCGACATGGCCGATGGTCAGGCCGCGTGAGCGGGTGATTTCCCCGGCCGTCGGATCGAAGCTGCCTGCGATCGATTTCAGCAGGGTCGACTTTCCTCGGCCATTCGCGGCGACGATGCCGATGCGGTCACCGGCGGCGACGGAGAGGTTGAGGTTGGAAAAAAGCGGTGCGCTCAGGCTGACGCCGAGGTTGCGGATATTGATCAAGGCCATGGTCGATCTCTGGACTGCGCGAGCGACGATGAGACATCCGTGGCGGCACTTCAGGCCGGGTTTTCGGATGATTGGACCCGGAACAGCACGCATGCTGTCAACGGGCAGTCAGCTCGGTATTGGAAGACGATGCAGGCGCTTAAACCGAAACGGTTCCGCACTGCATCACTCTGGGCAGACCAGGGATAGGATCGCGATTTTCGCGAAAGGATGTCTGGTCAGCCCTGCAAACGCATCTGCAGGGCTTGGACGGGGCCACGCTGGCGGTGGTGCCGGAAAAATGTCATCACGTGCAGCCCCCCTTTCTCGAATTCAAGTTGCGAGCCACCTTTAGCATCGAAGCCGGTAATTTTCAACGTGGCATTGCGGGGTCTATCGGTACGGATATTTCCGTGAATTCCTGTCCTGGGCAATATTGTTGCGAAATGCGGGGTCGTGGTGCGCGGCGAGCCCCGAATCTGTGTCCGCGTGCCATTGCGTGCCGCCCCCTGATCCGCTAAGAGACGCCGCGACTTTCCGCTCCCCGAAGCGGTGACTGCCGATGTCCGAGAAGTCTCCCAAGCTTTTTGACCGTCGGGCGCCGGCGGGGGCTTTCCTGTCACGCGCGCCTGCGCGCGCTAAATTGGGTACCGGTAGAGGCACATGGCACGCATCGTGATGAAATTCGGCGGAACCTCCGTCGCTGATTTGGACCGCATCCACAATGTCGCCCGCCATGTGAAACGCGAGGTCGATGCCGGCCACGAAGTCGCCGTCGTCGTTTCCGCCATGTCCGGCAAGACCAATGAGCTGGTCGGCTGGGTGCAGAACATGCCGAAGGCAACCGGCGCCAACTCGCCGTTCTACGACGCGCGCGAATACGATGCGATCGTTGCTTCCGGCGAACAGGTGACGTCCGGTCTGCTTTCGATCGCGCTGCAGTCGATGGGCATCAATGCCCGCTCCTGGCAGGGTTGGCAGATCCCGATCCGCACCGACAACGCCCATGGCGCTGCCCGCATCCTCGATATCGACGGGGCCGAGATCATCCGCCGCATGGGCGAGGGCCAGGTGGCCGTCGTCGCCGGCTTCCAGGGCCTTGGCCCCGACAATCGCCTCGCCACACTCGGCCGCGGCGGTTCCGACACCTCGGCCGTTGCTATCGCCGCTGCCGTCAAGGCCGACCGTTGCGACATCTATACCGACGTCGATGGCGTCTACACGACCGACCCGCGCATCGAGCCGAAGGCGCGGCGGCTTAAGAAAATCGCGTTCGAGGAAATGCTGGAAATGGCATCGCTCGGCGCCAAGGTGCTGCAGGTGCGCTCGGTCGAGCTCGCCATGGTGCACAAGGTTCGCACCTTCGTGCGTTCGTCTTTCGAAGATCCCGATGCGCCGGGCATGGGTGACCTTCTCAATCCGCCCGGTACGCTGATTTGTGATGAGGATGAGATCGTGGAACAGGAAGTCGTAACCGGCATTGCCTATGCCAAGGATGAAGCCCAGATTTCGCTGCGCCGTCTCGCCGACCGGCCGGGCGTCTCCGCCGCGATCTTCGGCCCGCTTGCTGAAGCCCATATCAACGTCGACATGATCGTTCAGAACATCTCCGAGGACGGTTCGAAGACCGACATGACCTTCACGGTTCCGTCGGGCGATGTCGACAAGGCACTGAAGGTGCTCGGCGACAACAAGGAAAAGATCGGCTACGACGTCGTCCAGTCCGAGGCCGGCCTCGTCAAGGTATCGGTCATCGGCATCGGCATGCGCAGCCATGCCGGCGTCGCCGCGTCCGCATTCCGCGCGCTTGCCGACAAGGGCATCAACATCAAGGCGATCACCACTTCCGAGATCAAGATTTCGATCCTGATCGACGGTCCCTATGCGGAATTGGCGGTTCGCACTTTGCATTCCGCTTACGGTCTCGATAAGAGTTAATCGACAGACGACCGATTTGGGATTCGCGGCGGTTTTGCCCGCGTATCCCCTTGCCGCCGTCACCTCTATTTCGGGAGACCCCACGCGATGAGAGACCTTTCCGCAGGTCCGCGCGTTCTCCTCAAGCGGTTGCGCGAGTTGATGGCGGAACCGCTGGAGCCGCAGGAGCGCCTTGACCGTATCGTGCGCCAGATCGCGCAGAACATGGTTGCGGAAGTGTGTTCGGTCTATGTGCTGCGTTCCGACGGCGTGCTCGAACTCTACGCGACGGAAGGTCTGAACAAGGCGGCCGTCCACCTGGCGCAATTGAAGATGGGGCAGGGCCTCGTCGGCACGATCGCCGCCTCGGCGCGGCCGCTCAATCTTTCCGACGCACAGTCGCACCCGGCCTTTACCTACCTGCCGGAAACCGGTGAAGAGATCTACCACTCCTTCCTCGGCGTGCCGATCCTGCGCACGGGCCGCGCGCTTGGCGTTCTCGTCGTCCAGAACAAGGCGATGCGCAACTATCGCGAGGACGAGGTCGAGGCGCTCGAGACGACCGCCATGGTTCTCGCCGAGATGGTGGCGACCGGTGAGCTCAAGAAGATCACCAAGCCGGGCCTCGAGCTCGACCTCTCGCGTCCCGTCTCGATCGAGGGCAACAGCTATGGTGAAGGCATCGGCCTTGGCTATGTCGTCCTGCACGAACCGAGGATCGTCGTCACCAACCTCCTCAACGAGGACACCGACCAGGAATTGCAGCGACTTGCCGAAGCGCTGGGGTCGCTGCGCATCTCGATCGACGACATGCTGTCGCGCCGCGAGGTGTCGATGGAGGGCGAGCACCGGGCGGTGCTCGAAACCTACCGCATGTTCGCCCATGATCGCGGCTGGGTGCGCAAGCTCGAAGAGGCGATCCGCAACGGCCTGACGGCGGAGGCGGCAGTCGAGCGCGTCCAGAGCGAAACCAAGGCGCGGATGATCCGGCTGACGGACCCTTATCTGCGCGAGCGCATGCATGATTTCGACGATCTGGCCAACCGCCTGCTGCGCCAGCTTTCCGGCTATGGCGCCAAGCTTTCGGCCAGCGACTTCCCGACCGATGCGGTGATCGTCGCGCGCGCCATGGGCGCTGCCGAACTGCTCGACTATCCGCGCGAAAACGTGCGCGGTCTGGTGCTCGAAGAGGGCGCCGTCACCAGCCACGTGGTGATCGTCGCCCGTGCCATGGGCATTCCGGTCATTGGCCAGGCGACGGGCGCGGTGGCGCTTGCGGAAAACCGCGATGCGATCATCATCGACGGCGACGATGCCAAGGTGCACTTGCGGCCGCTCGCCGACCTGCAGCGCGCCTACGAGGAAAAGGTTCGCTTCCGGGCACGGCGCCAGGCGCAGTTCCGGGCGCTGAAGGACGTCGAGCCGCTGACCAGAGACGGCAAGCGCATCACGCTGCAAATGAATGCAGGCCTGCTCGTGGACCTGCCGCATCTGAACGAGGCGGGGGCAGAAGGCATCGGCCTGTTCCGCACCGAACTTCAGTTCATGATCGCCTCGACCATGCCGAAGGCGGAAGAACAGGAAGCGTTTTACCGCAGTGTGCTGAAGCAGACGGGCGGCAAGCCCGTGACCTTCCGCACCCTCGACATCGGCGGCGACAAGGTCGTCCCCTATTTCCGCGCCGCGGAAGAGGAAAATCCGGCACTTGGCTGGCGCGCGATCCGGCTTTCGCTCGATCGCCCGGGTCTGCTGCGGACCCAGCTTCGCGCGATGCTGCGTGCGGCGGCCGGTGCCGAGCTCAAGCTGATGCTGCCGATGGTCACGGAAGTTTCCGAACTCAGGATTGCACGCGACCTGCTGCAGAAGGAAATCGAGCGGCAGTCGAAACTTGGCGAACAGTTGCCGCGCAAGCTGCAGTTCGGCGCCATGCTGGAAGTGCCGGCGCTCTTGTGGCAGCTCGACGAACTGATGATGGAAGTGGACTTCGTCTCGGTCGGCTCGAACGATCTCTTCCAGTTCGCGATGGCGGTCGATCGGGGCAATGCCCGCGTATCCGATCGCTTCGACGTGCTCGGGCGGCCGTTCCTCAGGATCCTGCGCGACATCGTGCGCGCCGGCGACCGGCACGAAACCCCGGTGACGCTCTGCGGCGAGATGGCGAGCAAGCCGCTCTCGGCCATGGCGTTGCTGGGCTTAGGGTTCCGTTCGGTTTCGATGTCGCCGACGGCCGTAGGTCCGATCAAGGCGATGCTGCTGGCGCTCGACGCGGGCAAGCTTGGTGCCGCGCTCAACGCGGCGCTGGACGACACACGCGACCAGACGTCCGTTCGCCAGATGCTGGTGGATTTCGCCGCGGAAAACGGCATTCCGGTTTAGATTGAATTGACGCGTCACGACCCTCGTCCGGACCATGATCCGGGCGAGGGGAGATGCATTTGGAGTGAGACTTGGCAAAGCTTCCCGTTGAAAAGATGCGCGAACTGGAACGTCGGTTCGGTGAGATCGAGGCCCGCATGTCGGCCGGCCCGGCCGCGGACGTCTATGTCAAGCTCGCCTCGGAATATTCCGAACTGCAGCCGGTCGTGACGAAGATCCGCGCCTACGAGAAGGCGATGACCGAGCTTGCCGACATCACTGCCATGCTCGCCGACAAATCGACCGACCGGGAGATGCGCGATCTCGCCGAAATGGAAAAGCCCGAGGTCGAAGCGACGATCGAGGCACTGGAGCAGGAAATCCAGATTCTGCTTCTGCCGAAGGATGCGGCCGACGAGAAGAGTGCGATCCTCGAAATTCGCGCCGGTACCGGCGGATCGGAAGCGGCGCTTTTTGCCGGCGATCTCTTCCGCATGTACGAGCGGTACGCGGCCGGCAAGGGCTGGCGCGTCGAGGTGCTTTCGGCGAGCGACGGTGAAGCCGGCGGGTTCAAGGAAATCATCGCGACAGTTTCGGGGCGCGGCGTGTTCTCGCGGCTGAAATTCGAATCCGGCGTGCACCGGGTGCAGCGTGTACCGGAGACCGAGGCGAGCGGCCGTATTCATACATCGGCGGCAACCGTCGCCGTATTGCCGGAGGCCGAAGACATCGACATCGAGATCCGGCCCGAGGATATCCGCATCGACACCATGCGTTCGTCGGGTGCCGGCGGTCAGCACGTCAACACGACGGACTCGGCCGTGCGCATCACCCACCTTCCGACCGGTCTCGTCGTCACCAGTTCGGAAAAGTCGCAGCACCAGAACCGGGCAAAAGCGATGCAGGTCCTGCGCTCGCGTCTCTACGATATGGAGCGTCAGCGCGCCGACAGCGAACGTTCGGCCGACCGCAAGAGCCAAGTGGGCTCGGGCGACCGCTCCGAGCGCATTCGCACCTATAATTTCCCGCAGGGCCGCCTCACCGATCACCGCATCAACCTGACGCTCTACAAGCTCGATCGGATGATGATGGGCGAGATCGACGAGGTCGTAGATGCGCTGCTTGCCGACTACCAGGCGAGCCAGCTGGCGCTGCTTGGCGAACAGCGGGGATGAGCATGGCGGAAACGCTCGCGAGCCTCGTTGCCGAAAGCCGCGACCGCCTGCAAGCGGGCGGCATAGAGAATGCGGCGCTCGATGTGCGGCATCTGATCTCCGGCCTGCTCGACATGTCGCTGAGCGCGGTCGTGTCTCGGGGCAGGGACCCGGTTTCGGATGAGGACGCTGCCCGGATCCGGGCGGCGGTGGCGCGGCGACTGGCACGCGAACCGGTCTACCGTATCCTTGGTGAACGCGAATTTTTCGGCCTGCCGCTGAAACTTTCGAAGGAAACGCTGGAGCCTCGCCCGGACACCGAGACGCTCGTCGATCGGATGATCCCTTATCTGCGTGCGGTGGTAGCGCGAAAGGGCGGTTGCGCGCTTATCGATCTCGGCACCGGTACTGGGGCGATTTGTATCGCACTGCTGTCGCAAGTTCTTGAAGCAAGGGGCACGGCTACCGATATATCCAAGGACGCACTGGCAACGGCGACGGCGAATGCAGCTGCGCTCGGTCTTGCGGATCGGTTCCGGCCGCTTCTCAGCAACTGGTACGAAAAGGTGGATGGTCGCTACGATGTGATCGTCTCAAATCCGCCGTATATCCGGTCCAGTGTCGTCGACGAGCTTGAGCCGGAGGTGAGACTTCACGACCCGGCCGGAGCGCTTGATGGCGGAGAAGACGGGCTTGATGCCTATCGCGCCATCGCTTCTCAGGCTGGTCATCATCTTGAGACAAACGGCGTGATAGGCTTGGAAATCGGTTTCGACCAGAAAGAGGCGGTGACGGCGTTGTTTAGCGCCGAAAATTTCCGTCTGCGTGAAGAGGCGAAGGATCTCGGCGGTAATGACCGCGTCCTGATCTTCGAACGCGACACAAACCGTTGAAAAAATGCTGCACTGACGCATCTTCTTTCTTGCACAGGCAAAGAAAGGGCTTGGAATCCCAGAGGAAGCGGGCTAGTTTGCCCGCGCACTGGGCAGAAGGTCATGGACCTAAGATTCGTTCCGGTATGACCTGGCCACGGGGATTGCTCTCAAGAAAGAGTTGCTAGGGTTCAACAAGTGCCTTGTGCGGGTACCTGTTAATTTGACGCCAGTCGGCGCCGAAGCCGCCATTGTGCGAGCGCAACGGCGCGTGTTCTGTCGGGCGTGAACGGATCCGGCCGGAAGACGAAACCACATGATCATCATTATCAAGAGAATTCGGGTGAATGTACTATGAGGCCAGGACAGCAAAACAAGCGCGGCCGCGGGCGGAATAACAATAGCAACAACAATAACAATGGAAATAACAACAACCACAACCGCAAGGGCTCGAACCCGCTGACGCGGACCTATGACAGCTCCGGCCCGGATGTGAAGATTCGCGGTACTGCCCAGCACATCGCCGAGAAGTACTCAGCGCTTGCGCGCGATGCACAGAGCTCCGGCGACCGCGTCATCGCGGAAAACTACCTTCAGCACGCCGAACACTACAACCGCATCATTGCTGCCGCACAGGCGCAGATGCAGGACCGGTTCCAGCGTGACGATCGTCAGGATTTCCGCGGCCATGACGGGTCCGATCAGGACCAGGACGATCTGGATCAGGGCTACAGCGACGACATGCCGACCCCGGTTGCCGCAGCTCAGGCACCTGCTCCCGAGCCGCAGCCTGTCGTCATCGACGGCACGGGCCCGCAGCCGGTGATCGAAGGCACACCGGCGGAAGTCGCGATGGAAGAGGAAGCCCCGGCTGCCTCCGGCCGCGCCGCATCCCGCCGCCGCAACGCGCCGCGTCCACGCCGTCCGCGCCGCAGCGCACAGGAAGGTGCCGCTGACGAAGCCCAGGCTTCGGGCGATGCCGCTCCGGAAGCACCGGCGCTCGCCGCTTCCGAATAAGCGGCGGTCTATCAGCGTTGCCCATTCTCAGGGCACGACAAAAACCCGGCCTGTCACGGCCGGGTTTTTCTTTGTCTGGTCATCGGCGATCAAACGTCGACGCTGTCGACGATCAGTGCGGCAAGATTGGCGCTGGCGGCCGTCTCGTTCGTCCGGCCGCGGATCAGCTCGCGGCCGATCGCCTCGGCTGCTCCTGCGATACCGGTGCAGCGCAGGCGCAAATCGTCGGAGGGAATTTTCGCGAAGGGTCCGAGTGCCGCCTGGATCGCGGCGACATAGTCGTCGACCTGTTGCTGCTGCGTCGCGATCATGTCCGCGTTGCCGCGTAGCGCTCCTGAGATGGCCTGCCATTCCTCACCACTGTCGACGGCACAGTCGATGTAAACCGAGCTGATGATGTCGGCGACCGCATCGAGCTCTTTCGGTGCCCCCGTAAGCGCGGCCTGCAGTTTGGTTGCGTGGCGGTCTTCGATTTCCTGGGAAAGCGCGATCAAAAGCCCCTCGCGCGTGCCGAAATGCTCGTAGGCGATCGGCTTGCTGACGCCGGCGCGTTCGGCGAGGTGGCCGAGCGTCAGGGCGTCGGCGCCGCACTCGCGCAGGATCTCCTTGGCGGTCTCGATCAACTGGGCACGCCGTTCGGGCTTGGCGAGCTTTCGGCTTTTGGTCGGGGCCATCGATCGCAATCCTTTTCGCGTCGGCTCGTGGCTCTTGAAATCGGCGTTCGGCAACCTATCTACCAATAGTAAGTTACTAATGGTAGGTTCGGCAATCAGCCAGACACTTTTCGTTTAGGAGATAGGAAGATGTCGAGCAAGTTTCAGCCTGTTTTGATCATCGGCGGTTCCGGGGTTGTCGGATCGCAGGCGGCGAAAATCATCCGCCGGCTCCACCCGACATTGCCGATCGCTATCGGCGGCCGTGATTTCGGCAAGGCCGAGGCCGTCGCGCGCGAGGTCGGAAACGCCATCGGCGTCAGCGTCGATCTGGCGCGGCCGGATCTCGGCCTTGGCGACGAGAAGCGTTTCAGTGCCGTCGTCATTTTCCTGAAGGATGAGAAGCTGAGCTCGATGCGCTACGCCCAGCGCCACGGCGTCCCCTATATCAGCCTTTCCAGCGGCACCTTCGAAGTGGGGCCGGAAATGGCGCAATATATCCACGCGCCGGACAAGGCGCCGATCCTGCTCGCCAGCCACTGGCTTGCCGGGGCCGCCATCTTCCCGATCCTCGAATTCGCCAAGGCCTATGAGGCGATCGACACGATCCGCATCGGGGTCCTGCTTGACGAACAGGACATGGGCGGGCCGGCAGCACTTGCCGACTACAATCGCATCACCGGCCTCGCGCCGGCGGCATTGACGGTCAAGGAGGGCAGGCTCCACTGGGCTGGCTGCGAGGATTCGAAGGCGCGCTATCGAAGCGTCGACGGTGTCGAACTCGATGCGGTCGCCTATTCGCCCTTCGATGTCATGGCGCTTGCGGCCCGGACCGATGCCGGCGATATCCGGCTGGATCTCGCCTATAGCGAATCCGCGAGCCGGCGCCGCGGCGAGCCGTTTTCGACTGAGATCGTCATCGAGATGACGGGACGGGGGAAGGATGGCCAGCCTCTCGACCATCGCCATGAGATCGTGCACCCCGAAGGCCAGGCGCCGCTAACCGCCCTTGGTGTTGCGCTCGCCGTGGAACGCATGCTCGGCCTCGAAGGTGGCGAAGCGTCGGCTCCCGGCCTCTATCTCCCGGAGGTTTTGATCGACCCGGCCTACTACGTGCGACGCATGAAGGAGTTCGGAGCTTCATTCGCCGAACGGTCGCTGATGGCGGCTTAGCGAACCAACCGGCTTCTCGCCTCCCTGAGTACAAAAGTGGCCGCGCGGCAAACCGTCGAGCTTCCGTATTTTTCGGTTGCAGATTTCCGTCCAGAGACCAGCGACGGCTCTTTAATTTCCAAAATCGGTGCCCCATATTCGCTTCGGATGCGTTGATCCGGCGCAAGGCGGGGATCGCTCCACACTGACAGGCTTGCCGAATGCGGGAGCCTGATCCTGAACCACCGACAGGTGCCACACGATGGGCCTGCCGGGTTATGGAGGTAGAGTATGAACATTGAAAAATATTCCGAGCGCGTGCGCGGTTTTCTGCAATCGGCACAGACCTATGCGCTGGCGCAAGGACATCAGCAGTTCACGCCCGAGCATGTGCTGAAAGTGCTGCTCGACGACGATCAAGGCATGGCCGCTTCGCTGATCGAGCGCGCCGGGGGCGACGCCCGCGAGGCGCGCGCCGGCAATGATGCAGCACTTGCCAAGCTTCCCAAAGTTTCCGGTGGCAATGGCTCCGTTTACCTGTCGCAGCCGCTCGCCCGGGTCTTTTCGAGTGCCGAAGAGGCCGCGAAGAAAGCTGGCGACAGCTTTGTCACCGTCGAACGGCTGCTGTTGGCGCTTGCGATCGAGAGCTCGGCCGCGACATCAGGCATTCTCGCCAAGGCCGGCGTGACCCCGACCAAGCTCAACCAGGTGATCAACGACATCCGCAAGGGCCGCACCGCCGATAGCGCAAATGCAGAGCAAGGGTTCGACAGCCTCAAGAAATATGCGCGCGACCTGACGGCCGATGCCCGTGAAGGCAAACTTGACCCGGTGATCGGCCGTGACGACGAGATTCGCCGCACCATCCAGGTGCTGTCGCGCCGCACCAAGAACAACCCGGTGCTGATCGGTGAGCCCGGCGTCGGCAAGACCGCGATCGCCGAGGGCCTTGCCCTGCGCATCGTCAATGGCGACGTGCCGGAAAGCCTCAAGGACAAGCGGCTGATGGCGCTCGACATGGGCGCGCTGATTGCCGGTGCGAAGTATCGCGGCGAGTTCGAGGAGCGGCTGAAGGCCGTTCTCAACGAGGTGCAGGCCGAAAACGGCGAGATCATCCTGTTCATCGACGAGATGCACACGCTGGTCGGTGCCGGCAAGGCGGAAGGAGCAATGGATGCCTCCAACCTCTTGAAGCCGGCGCTTGCGCGCGGCGAGCTGCATTGCGTTGGCGCCACTACGCTTGATGAATATCGCAAGCACGTGGAGAAGGACGCGGCGCTCGCCCGCCGGTTCCAGCCTGTCATGGTCGAGGAGCCGACGGTCGAGGACACGATCTCGATCCTGCGCGGCCTGAAGGAGAAGTACGAGCAGCACCACAAGGTCCGGATCTCGGATTCGGCGCTGGTTGCCGCCGCGACGCTCTCCAACCGCTACATTACGGACCGGTTCCTGCCGGACAAGGCGATCGACCTCATGGACGAAGCGGCGTCGCGTCTGCGGATGCAGGTGGACTCCAAGCCTGAAGAGCTCGATGAGCTCGACCGACGCATCATCCAGCTGAAGATCGAGCGCGAGGCCCTGAAGAAGGAAACCGATGCATCGTCGAAGGATCGGCTGGAGAAGCTCGAGTTTGACCTCGCTTCGCTCGAAGAGCAGGCATCGGCCCTGACGGCCCGCTGGCAGGCCGAGAAGCAGAAGCTCGGCCGGGCTGCCGATCTCAAGAAGCAGCTTGACGAAGCCCGCAACGAACTGGCGATCGTCCAGCGCAAGGGTGAGTTCCAGCGCGCCGGCGAATTGACCTACGGTGTCATTCCGAAGCTCGAGAAGGAGCTTTCCGATGCCGAAAGCCAGGAAAACGCCAATGCCAACCCGATGGTGCAGGAGGTCGTGACCCCCGACAACATCGCGCATGTCGTCTCGCGCTGGACCGGCATCCCTGTTGACAAGATGCTGGAAGGCGAACGCGACAAGTTGCTCAGGATGGAGGACGAACTGGCGAAGTGGGTCGTTGGCCAGGGCGACGCCGTGCAGGCGGTCTCCCGTGCGGTCAGGCGCTCGCGTGCCGGGCTTCAGGATCCGAACCGGCCGATCGGCTCGTTCATCTTCCTTGGGCCCACTGGCGTCGGCAAGACGGAGCTCACCAAGGCGCTTGCCCGTTTCCTCTTCGACGACGAGACCGCGCTGATGCGTATCGACATGTCGGAATACATGGAGAAGCACTCCGTGGCCCGGCTGATCGGTGCACCTCCCGGCTATGTCGGCTACGAGGAAGGCGGAGCCCTGACCGAGTCCGTCCGTCGCCGGCCCTACCAGGTCGTACTGTTCGATGAGATCGAGAAGGCGCATCCGGATGTCTTCAACGTGCTCCTGCAGGTGCTCGATGACGGTCGCCTGACCGATGGTCAGGGCCGCACCGTCGACTTCCGCAACACGATGATCATCATGACCTCGAACCTCGGGGCTGAGTATCTGGTCGGACTTGGCGAAAACGAAGACAGCGATGTCGTTCGCGACCAGGTGATGGATGTCGTCAAGTCGGCCTTCCGGCCGGAGTTCCTCAACCGCGTCGACGAGATCATCCTGTTCCACAGGCTGCGTCGCTCGGAGATGGGTGCGATCGTCGATATCCAGCTCGAAAGGCTGCGCAAGCTGCTTACCGAACGCAAGATCACGCTGGAGCTTGAGGATGACGCTCGAGCCTTCCTTGCCGACAAGGGATACGACCCGGCCTATGGTGCACGTCCGCTGAAGCGGGCGATTCAGAAATACCTGCAGGATCCGCTCGCCGAGAAGATCCTGCAGGGCGAGTTCCCGGATGGTTCCTCCGTCAAGGTGCTTGCCGGCTCCGACCGCCTCAACTTCAAGCGCGGAGCGACGGCGGACAAGGAAGCCGCCTGACAAGGCATCAAACACAGAGGCCGCCCTTCGGGGCGGCCTTTTTTGCTTGTGCAGACTTTGGAAGAGGGGAGGGGTGCCTAGTTGCTTGCGACTTCGGCGCCATCCTTGTTCAGCAACTCGTCGATGCGATCGCGCTCCTTCTCGAACTTCGCCAGCGCGTCGCCGGAAAGCGACTTGCCGCCGGGAAGGCGGATGCGCAGTGGATCGACCTTGTTGCCGTTGACGATCAACTCGTAATGCAGGTGCGGACCGGTCGAAAGGCCCGTTGTGCCAACCCAGCCGATCACCTGGCCCTGGACGACCTTGTTGCCGACTTTGACGTTCTTGGCGATGGCGCTCTGGTGGTTGTACGACGACACGTAGCCGTTGGCGTGGCGGATCAGAGTCTGGTTGCCATAGCCGCCGGAATCCCAGCCGGCCTTTTCCACGACGCCGCTGCCGGCAGCAATGATCGGCGTTCCGCGCGGCGCGGCCCAGTCGACGCCGGTATGCATGCGCGAGAAGCCGAGGATCGGGTGGCGGCGCATGCCGAAGCCGGAGCGGAAATGGCCGTTCGGCACGGGGTTGCGCAGCAGGAACTGGCGGATGCTTTTGCCTTCGGTATCGAAGTAGTCGATCGAATTGTCTTCCGGATCCTGGAACCGGTAGAAGGCGGTGACCGCATCGCCGAATTTGGCGCGGACATAGAGAAGCTCGGATTCTTCCGTCGCCATGCCGCGTTCGTCGGTCACGGAGAAGAAGGCTTCAAGCGAGTCCGTCGGCTTCAGCTGCGCCTGGAAATCGACGTTGCTGGCGAGCAGCTTGACGACGAGGCTGACCATGTCGGCGCTCATGCCATAGGAAAGAGCGGCGCGGTAGATGCCATCATAGACGCGCGGCAGATCGTGGCTGCTGGTCATGACCGGCGCGCCGTTGTCATCGAAGGCGGTGGCGACCGCGTCGAGCTTCGGCGGTTCCGCACCCGGAACGAAGCGGCCCTTGTCGTCGACCGCCATCGTCAGCACATGGCGGTTGCGCGAATAGATGGTGGCGCGCACGATGCGGGCCTCGTCGCCCTTCTGCGCTTCGCCGTTCTGAATGATGCCGATGCGCAGAACATCGCCCTCGCTCAGTTCGTTCGCACCGAGCGCGTCGCCGATATAGCCGGCGGCGTCGTCGGCCTGCGCCTTGGCATAACCGGCATTGACCATGACGGTCGCGATGTCGGTCTGACGCCGCACCGGAATGATGTCGTCGGCGTATTCGGTGCTTTCTTCGTCGATGGTCTCGTAGGCGGCATCGCTCTTGTTCTGCTCGACGATACGGGCGGTCAGGCCCTGAAGCAGGTCAAGCCCGTCGCTCTCCGACGCGAAGCGCTGCGGATCGACGTAATAGAGTGACGCGACCTGGGTGCTGCCCTCGGTCAGGACCGAACCGTTGGTGCGGACATTTTCCTCGACCTCTTCGAGCGACATCGAGCTGTCGAAGGCAACGCCACCTTTCAGCGGGAAATCGACGGTCTTCAGCGCCACTTCGGAATCGACGTTCGAGCCATAGAGCGTACCGGTGCGGGCGACCGGGGATTCCTCGTCCGCCTTGTCCGTGGAAAAGATCGCCAGCGGATCGAAGTCCGGATAGTTTTCCGAGGGCTGATGGTTGGCGGCAAGCGCCATCTTGACGTGAACGAAAGGCTGCTTGCGCACCACTTCCTTCTCGCCGTCATGGGTCATGGTGGAAACTTCCATGACGGTCTTGTCGGCCGGCTTGGCGACGAGTTTGGGCGAAAGGATGCGACCGCCGCGCACCGCGCGTGCCTGCTCGTCTCCGTTCGGCGCGCTGTCGAGCGCCGCATAGGCTTCGGCGGGGATGGCCAACTGTTGGCGCCCGTCGAGTGCTGCAAAAAGAGCAACGCCCATAAGAAGGCTTGAGGTGATGCCGGTCAGAAAGGTGCCGGAAAGCCAGCGGAGGGAGATCTCACGCCTGTCGGGCGCGCGGCGGCCATGCGCAAGGATCGGCGGCTGATCGCCGAGCGACCTGACCATGTTCTTGTCGGTGTTCATGCCGAACTGAGTGTCCCCGATTTCTCTAAACCGTATTCTTGCCTGCGATACGTTGCGCGAAGATGTGCATCTTTCGCGTAACGGAGTCAAATCGCGGGGGAGGGGAGAGGGCGGATATCCAAGAGATCCCACGCCTACCCGCGCGAAAGCATCCGCGAAGCATCGTCGTTCTCGCTTAGATCGGCGGATTGTGAAAAAGTGAGGGCCAAAATGTGTCTCCACAGGCCCGGGAGAGAGGGTAAAACTTTTTTGGGGGCTCAAAGCCCTGCGTTTCCGGCCTTTGTCAGAAATCTGTCATTTTTTTCCAAAAAGCCTGTTGACGTCTTGGAGGCTGGGGGTCTATAAGCCCGATCACTGACGAGGGCGGCGGCGCTGCTGGCGACGACGACCTTCGCTCTAGAGTTTCCCTGGTTGGCTGAGGCTGATTTTGGGGTCTGGGACGCGAGTTTCGGGCTTTGAGGAAACGGTTTGACGGACGGTGAGTTCGTCGGTTTTTTGACAATTGAATATAGAGAAAGAGAAACGTGGGCGGCGGAGCTCGTGAGGAACTCGAAAGGGTTCTTTCAGAAAGAGACTTTGGCGGTCACGTTTTAACAAGAGACTACACCTATTTTCTCAACGATGGTTTTCGGATTGTTGTTGATTGAAGAAGGGTGTGAGTTCTCGTCGATTCAGAACGTGACGTAATGCCAATGATTGAATTCTCAACTTGAGAGTTTGATCCTGGCTCAGAACGAACGCTGGCGGCAGGCTTAACACATGCAAGTCGAGCGCCCCGCAAGGGGAGCGGCAGACGGGTGAGTAACGCGTGGGAATCTACCCTTTTCTACGGAATAACGCAGGGAAACTTGTGCTAATACCGTATAAGCCCTTCGGGGGAAAGATTTATCGGGAAAGGATGAGCCCGCGTTGGATTAGCTAGTTGGTGGGGTAAAGGCCTACCAAGGCGACGATCCATAGCTGGTCTGAGAGGATGATCAGCCACATTGGGACTGAGACACGGCCCAAACTCCTACGGGAG